>Ga0208283_10019_pt1 | contig 133591 bp, 115 predicted proteins | sample AntRauMetaRauer1_FD_184785 | JGI IMG/M metagenome (GOLD analysis project Ga0208283, IMG submission 184785) | Saline lake microbial communities from Rauer Lake, Antarctica, in enrichment culture - Antartic Rauer Lake 1 Metagenome Rauer1 (SPAdes)... ...
GCCAGCAGTCAGTTTCGTATTCTGCGGACCCTTCTGGGGCATTGTTTGCCCCACATCGAGGCGTATCACACTTGATGAATGAGTCGTGTTTCCCTGGATGGTAGCGTCCCACGTCGCAACCGATGCCAGTAGTCCCTAAAAATATGCCGCTGATCACCCGGGGCGCTGTTCAGAGTAGAGTGTGACGGTGTGAGGCGGTGGAATTCGTTGTGCTATGCCAGAATTCGACCGTCTCGACGGATCTAGCATCGGGATCGAGCTAGATTTTGTGGAGCGCGAGCAGACACCGCGCGAGTTCATCGAACTCAGTATCCAGCACCAGTTGTGCCAATTGCCATTTTCAGATACTATCTCTGTCTTAGAGTGTTTCGGTGTCAAACGGGCGCGCTCGACTGTTCACAATTGGGTCCAAAAGACTGATATACAGCCGACAGACGGTGCCCAGCCGGATCATATCGCACTCGACGAGACCGTGATCCATCTCGACGATCAGCGCTACTGACTGTACGGTGCTGTCGATCCCGAAACGAACAAATCTCACCACGTCAGGCTGTTTCCGACGCGGAACGAGGGTGTTACCTCGATCTTTCTCTCTGAACTCACCGAGAAACACGATGTCGACGACGCCGTGTTTCTCGTCGATTCTGGACCGTGGCTGAAAGCTGCACGCAACCGACACGGCCTCCGATTTCGTCACGAGGCACACGGAAATTGGAACGCCGATGAACATCTCTCTTAAGAAGTAAAACGGAGAACCTACCAGTTCGGAAATTGGATCAGAAACGCCGAACCGAATACCACCGAAACGTGACTCCAGCGCTACGCGTACGTATGCAATCAACTAATCTGAACACGGCCGGTTCGAAAGTATACACCCTGGTTCTCGAACCTGCGCTTCGGTACGACATCCGAACGGAACTCGATCGGGATATCCGTTCCCGACAGATCCGTTCTCACTATCGTCTACAGCCCCCGCTGTCGACCTGAACTCCATTTAATTTCGACAATTCGAATTCTCGTAATTAACTAGTAGAGTACCAAACCGACGTTCTTATTTGTTTTGGGGGAGTATTAAGTCCAATGAGCGAGTATGGATGTAAAGTTTGTCGAGTATTAGATGAATACGATATGGAGCGATACGAGGAACAATTACTCGAACAGTGGCAAGCGGATTCGTCCCAGCGAAAGGGATATCGGAAACTTTCCGAATGGTTTAATACACTTATGCTGCGCCGCGAAATGGACCGTGCGGGGCTCTCGACTCTCGGAGACGAAGCCGAGTCGAAATACGAGCGATTGCAATCCGACGAGGCGATCGCAGCGGAGGTCGCGACGGAGTTAGCGAACACGGGCGTTCCGATAGAGCAGTTACGGGACGATTTCGTCTCGTACGGCGTGATCCGGACACACCTGAAGGAGTGTCTGGAGTCTGATGTAGATCTCTCGAGTGGGGAGTGGGAACGGGACGCAATCGATATTTCACGGAATCACGCCGAAACGAAAATAACGGAGGCAGTTCGATCGTTACGGAATAAAGAGCAGTTGACTGCCGGCGGTGACGTCGCCGTTTCCGTCACCGTAGAACTGGAATGCGAGAACTGTCACGCTCGCGTCCCCGCTGATCGTTCGATTCGGCGTGGATACGTCTGTCGTTGTAACAACTAACTATGGCTGAAAAAACACTTCACCTCGAGCTGGAAAATATCGGCGGTATCAAACGAAAAGAAATAACCCTCAGAGGAGGACCGACGTTCATCCAGGGGCCGAACGCCGCGAACAAGAGTTCGCTACTCAGGGGACTCCTCTTCGCGCTCGGATCCAGTACGGTTCCGATCCGAAGCGGAGCGGACGAGGCTCGCGCAGTGCTGTCATCGGACGAGACGCAAATCGAGAGGATCGCCCGCCGAACCGACAACGGTGTCGAAACGAGCGGCGAAGCGTGGATCCAAGACCCAGATGACGTCACTCTCCTCGAGCGATTCGCGGCGTTACTGGAGACGAATTCGCTTCGAAGTGCCGTGGCGCGCAACGAAGACATCGAGCCGCTACTGAAAGGGCCGATGAATATCGAGTCACTTGAGGAGGAGCGGGCGACGAAAATGCGCCGGAAACGAGAGCTCACTACGGAAATCGAGTCTGTCGGTGATGTCGACGACAAGCTCGAGGACCGACAGCGCGAACTCGAAACCAAACGGGAGCGACTCGATGAACTCGAGTCGAAACTCGAGGAATTGTACGACGAGCAAGACGATACCGACAGCGACGACGGTCTTCAGGAGCTACGCGAGAAGCGGGCCGATCTGCGCTCCGATGAGGCCGAGAGCGAGGCCCAGATCGAACAACTCGAAACCGCAATCGACCGACTCGAGGACCGGAAACACGAGATCAGCGCGGAACTCGAGGAGGCGCGCGAAGCCGTTGAAGAGACCGATATTGAATCGCTCAAACAGAAGCGAAAATCGGTTCGGTCTGAACTCGACGATGTAACGAAGCGTCTCGACGTTCTGCAGTCGGTCTTGACCGCGAATCGGGAAATGCTCAACTCCGAGTTCACGGGCGCTCTCGGTCGCGATAGCGGGTTGATGGGAGAGGAAGTGACCTGCTGGACCTGTGGTCAATCAGCCTCGATCGACGAGTTAGATGAGACGGTTGAAGAACTGACGACGCTGGTCAAAGCGGACAAACGGCGCAAACGGGAACACGAACCAAAGATCGATGAAATATCGGAACAGATCGAGCAGGTTCGACGGTCGGAGACAAATATTCAGGAACTCGAGGCAGAAGAACAGGATATCGAGCAGAAGCTGGCGAGCCGTCGCGACTCTCTCGACGAACGGCAAGAGCAGTGTCAGAACGTTCGTGAACGTCTTACCGAACTGGACGAAGAAATCGCTGACCGAAACGCCGACCAGCGCTCCGAGCAGTCGGAACTCACTGGCGAAATCGAGGAAACGCGCGTCGAGATCCGGACGATCCGCCGAGACATCGAGCGACTGGAGGAGGCGTCTGAATCCCTCCGCGAAACGCGTGCCGACGTGGAGCGCAAACGTGACGAGGTGGCACAATTGTCCGAGGAGATCACGACGTTAACGGATCAGATCGAAAATCTCGAGAGCGAACTTCGGGCTGTATTCAACGAGACGATGGACGAACTGTTGGATGCTCTCGAGTTCGAACGGATCGAACGTGTCTGGCTCGACGGCGAATTCGAGCTGGTAATCGCTCGGGAAGTCGACGGTCGAACCCAGTCGGATTCGATCGAACACCTAGCCGAAAGTGAGCGCGAGATGATCGGACTCGTCCTCGCGCTCGCCGGATTCGTCACGTACGACGTTGACGACGTGACGCCGGTACTCGCCCTCGACTCACTTGGTGCGTTCGACGCTGAACGCACTCGCCGACTTGTCGATTACTTCGCCAACAAAACCGACTTCCTGGTTGCAACAGTTCATCCGGAGTCCACTGTCGACACCGCATTCGACACGATACTGTTTGAACCGGCCGTTCAGAACTGATCCTGTGCTGTAATCCGATTCACTGATCAGTCGAGTGAAACAGGAGTGGTGACCCGAACGATAGATTCGCGAATCTTGCGTTTTCAGCGAGTGATTAATAAACTAGAAGATAGTTTCTGATGTTTACGGCTCGGTCCGTCTCGATAAAGTGGTCGGTCTCGTTCACCTAGTTCAATAGAACCACATCAAACAACACCATGGTTTGGGAATTCGCATCCGTAACAGGTGTGGCGAGTCGATGATAACAAACTGAGTGTGTTATTGAATGGGAAACGGTCGCTTACGAAATGACCAGATACTGGTTATAAAACAGTTCGAGGTGGTGTTCGATAGTCTCGGTGTGTCGGCTCTCGTCGTCCTATAGCAGTTGGCGATGTCGAACGATCGCACGAATACGGGTACGATTGGGGGCGGCGACCGATCTACCGCCGTCAACTGACGTGTGCGACGTTGTCGACGCGTATACGGCTTATATCCGGTCGTCTTCAATGAGGTCCAGCATGTCTTCTATCAGCCCCGGAACGATGTACTGGAACCACGCGTCCCGAACGTCGTCGCTATCGTCAGCGTGGAATCGCCGAGCGCCGCCCACTCCGCCGTTCATCATCCGGAACGCGCTGAATACGCGCCAGTAGCGAAGCCGCTCGCGGTCGACAGTTCGACCGGTTCGCGCCTCGTATTCGTCGTAGTACCATTCGCGCTCGAGCAGCGAGCCGGCGAGTTCGGGTCTCTCGGTCGGCTCGACGAGTTTGCCGGCGAAGTACTGTAGCGACGAATACGCGAGGTCGAACATCGGATCGCCAATCTGTGAGAGCTCCCAGTCCAGCACGGCCGAAATGGAGTCGTCGTGGAACAACATGTTCCCGACTCGGAAATCACCGTGAACCAGCGTCGTTTCCGGAACGTGGGGCTTGTTTTCGTGAAGCCAGTTGAGGATCTCGTTTACTGCCGGTTCGTCGACGAGTTTCAGTTCCTCGTAGTTGAACTCCTGTTGTTCGAGGTTCGCAGCGATCACCTCGTCGGGGCTTCGCGACTCGAGACAGGGGACATCATCGCTATCGAGTTCGTGGATGTTCGCGATGATGTCGACGAACTGGTTGGGTAACGGTTTGCCGTCGCGATCCCATGACTCGTATAGCGACTGCCGATCTCGGGGGTTCCACGTGACCGGTGCGGACCCCGGACAGTGTCCGACGATGAAGAACGATCCACCGAGGACCGATGTGTCGGATTCGAACCAGTACGGTTCGGGAACGGGAACGTCGACATCAGCCTCGTGGACGCTTTCGATCGTTTCGAACTCCGTACTGATATCGTTCCGGTAGTCGAGCGGTCGGTCGTCCCCTTGATCGGGATCGACGCGGGCGACGAGTCGGTCCGAACGATCCGTGCCCGATTCGGCCCAACTGGCGGTAAACGACATAGTTTGCCGCGACCAGCCTTCGGTGTGCCGTTCGAGGTCCGTTACCGAAACGTCTCCATTACTCAACCGTCCGGAGAGATACGACTCTAACTGACCTGAAATATCGTCAATATCGAGTGTCATTGGAACGTTGTGTACTCAGTCCGATCGTTCGCCGAGAAACTTCTCCCTGTGCGCGGCGGATGGCTCGCGCGTTCGTTACTATCGTGTGCCGCCGTCTCCCTGACGCAGGCGTTCGCATTCGTCGAGATCACCGTATCTCACCCACCGATAGTTCGACTGCCATTCGGTAGCATCATTGATACGGAACGGCAAAGGTGTTTCGTTCGCTCCCGAAACGGCAGTTCGACGGCGGTTCCGTCGCTCTACTGGTCTTCCGAGGACTGATTCATTTCTCGAAGCAGTGTGGAAGTTCCACACGGTCGGCGGCAGTACTGCGATCCGCATGACCCCCGTCCCCGTCCCCGTCCGAGGGGTTCCGCACTTCCGTCCAGTATCTATAGTAGCTACTGAAACGAATTACATACTGACCGCAACGCCATCGTACGATCAGGTGTACAGTGACTTTCAGTGGCTACTATTTCACTCCGATTTCGTACTTGCGAACGAAACCCGGACCCGGCCGGTGACATCGGGGCGTTTCAATCGATAGTTTCACAATAGGCCGTGTCAAACGTCGACACTACGCATGGAACGAGAAGACTTCTACGGGAGCGGCACCGAAAACGTCGGAGCACTTCACGACATCACGGTCGAGAAATACGGGGATACGCCGGCAATTACGATGGGCGACCGCACCATGACACACGCGGAATTGCGCGATCGTTCGGCGGCGTTTGCGGGCGGACTCGCAGAGCGGGGGATCGAGCCGGACGACAGAGTACTGGTATACGTCCCTAACTGTCCGGAGTTCGTCATCACGCTGTTCGGCGCACTGAAGGCGGGAGCGCCATTTTCGCCTGCGAACCCGCAGTACCAGTCACGCGAGTTGGCTCACCAGCTCACGGACTCCGGCGCGGAGGCGATCGTCACCCACGAGTCCCTTCGAGACACCGTCGCAGACACGCTCGAGGAGACCGGGCTCGATCCCCTCGTGATTACGGTCGGTGGTGGATACGAGGACGACGTTCCGTTCGAAGCGATCGACGGCGAACCGCTCTGTGTCGAACGGGACACCGATGACGTCGCTACCCAGTTATACACGAGCGGAACGACCGGCAAGCCGAAGGGAGTTCTCTCGACACACGGCAACCTACGCGCGCAGGCGTTTGCCGGTCTCGATACAGGCGTCGAAGACCCTGATGACCAGCGGACGCTAGTATTCCTGCCGCTGTATCATACGACGGGGGTCTATCACTGCACCTGGCAACCGCTGTTGAAAGGCGGCCACATGTTCCTTCGAAACCCCAACAATTGGGACCCCGCTGAAGCGATGGCCGCGATGGAAGAGCACGAAATAACGTCGTTCAACGGGGTCACCGCGATGTACGTCGATATGGTGAATCACGAGTCGTTCGGCGAGTACGACCTCTCGAGCCTGGAATCAGTCGGCGAAGGCGGGGCCAAGATGTCCGTGACCGTCCAGGAGGAGTTCGAATCGGTTGCCGGGGTCAATATGTACGAGGGGTACGGTCTGACCGAGACCAGCGGTGCGACGCATGCCGGCCACGAATCCACGTTCGGGCCGCGACTGGGGTCCATCGGGCAACCTTTCCGAATGACCGACTGCAAAATCGTCGACGACGAGGGCAACGAGGTCAAGACCGGCGAAGAGGGCGAGTTGCTGATTCGGGGCCCACACGTGATGAAAGCGTATCACAACCTGCCCGAAAAGACCGAGCAGGCCTTCGACGAACTGGGATATTTCCGGACCGGCGATCTGGCTCGACGGGACGAGGATAACTACTACGAAATCGTCGATCGGGCCAAGGACGTTGTCGTTACGTCGGGGTACAATATCTACCCGAGCGAGGTGGAAGACCTGCTACGTGAACACGAGGCAGTGACGGACGTTGCCGTGGTCGGCGTGCCGGACGAGCGACGAAACGAAGTACCCAAAGCGTTCGTCGTAACAGCAGCGGACATCGTTCCTGGGACCGACGTGACCGAAGACAAGATCAAAGAGTTCGCCCTCGATAACCTCGCGGCGTACAAGCACCCCAGGGAAGTCGAGTTTATCGACGAACTGCCACGGACTGCAAGCGGAAAGGTCCGGAAAATAGAGCTCGAATAGCGACGATCCGTTCGGTCGGATTTCGGCACGAAGCGGTCACTGTAACGGCCGTCGGCCGGCCCTCGATGCTGTACGCGGTTTGTCCTTCCGTTTTTGAAACACTTCGACAGGAGGTGCGTACGGCGTAACAGTGATAGTGCTACTGTCGCGTTCATGATGTGGCTTTCATTCCGGTACGGGTATACGATACCGGCTCGTGTACGACCTCCCAAACGACGTTGACGAGGTTCCCGTCCTTACTGCCCTTCGAACTCGGGCGATCGATTGTTCAGGAACGCCTGTACGCCTTCCTCGTGATCGTCGGTTTCGAAGATAATCCCCTGGGCGACCGCCTCGTCGATCATCGCCTGGTCGAGCGACTTGTTGCTCCCCTCGTCGATGAGACGCTTTGCGTGCTTCAACGCGACCGTCGGGCCCGACGCGATCGAGTCGATGATTTCGTCGGCTTTCTCGTCGAACTCCGCCGCGGGAAACACGTGATTGAATAGACCGAGATCTGCTGCTTCTTCTGCGTCGACTATCCGGCCGGTGAAGACGAGTTCCTTGGCGACGTTTTCACCGACGAGTCGCGGTAAGCGATACGACGTTCCCGTATCGACCCCGAGGCCGACCTGGCGGAAGACGAAGCCGATCGCCGCGCGGTCGCTCGCGATCTGTATGTCACACAGTATCGCCATGTTTCCGCCCGCTCCGACGGCTGCCCCATCGACTTTCGCGATCGTCGGGAGCGAAAACTCGCCCAGTTGCCGCATCACGTCGTTTGTCGACTCCAGTAGTCCGTCGACGCGGTCGTCGATCGGGACGTCGTTCTCTATCGCTTCGACCATGCTACTGATGTCGCCGCCCGCGGAGAAGGCTTCGCCCGCTCCCTCGATGACGAGACACCGGGCATCGCTTCGTTCCACCTCCTCGAGGGCTCCTCGTAATCCGTTCGCGAGCTCTTCCGATAGTGCGTTTCTCCGGTCGGGATCGTTAAGCGTCGCAGTCGCGACGCCGTCTTCGATACGAAGCTTGACTATGTCCTCGCTCATCGCGGCTGCATGTTCCTCGTCAACAGTTGTAATAGTTTCTATGACGGAGTATATAGGTGTAGTTACAAATACCACGTGTGTCTCTGGCATGGAATAATTTATATGATCCGATGTCTTCTACACGAGAAGGAGGCCAATCGACGGAAATCATGGACTTCAGTTACACTGACGCCCAGGAATCGTTCCGAGACGAACTACGGGTATGGTTAGAGGAGAATTTACCGGACGGATGGCTCGACGGCGAGCGTGAACTCCCGTCGGACGACGACGAACGGCTTGCCTTCCTGAGAGACTGGCAACGGACGCTGGCGGACGGCGACTGGGCGGGCATTCACTGGCCCGAAGCGTACGGCGGTCGCGGGGCATCGCTAGTGGAGCAGACGATTTATCGGGAGGAAATGGCGCGTGTCAACGCACCGCCGCAAGTCAACGTTATCGGCATCAACCTCGTCGGTCCGACGCTGATCGAAGCCGGAACGGAAGAACAGAAAAGTCGATTCGTGCCGAATATCCTCAGCGGTGAGGAGATCTGGTGTCAGGGGTACTCCGAGCCCGAAGCCGGCTCCGACGTGGCGAGCCTGACGACTCGTGCGGAACGAAACGGCGACGAATGGGTCATCAACGGCCAGAAAATCTGGACGAGTTATGCGCATAACGCCGACTGGTGTCTCCTGGTAACCCGAACCGACTCCTCGGGCGAAAAACACGAGGGGCTGACTGTCCTCCTCGTCGACATGAACCAGGAGGGGGTGGAAACCGACCCCATTCACCAGGCGAACGACGATCGAAGTTTCAACCAGGTGTATTTCAACGATGCAATCACCACCAGCGACTTAGTGCTCGGCGAGGTCGATGAGGGATGGGACATCGTCATGACGCTCTCGGCGTACGAACACGCCATGACTTCGATCTACACGATCGAACAGCGATACCTCGACCTGCTCGAGTATTGCAAAACCGAGACGCGCGGCGGGACGCCGTTGATCGAGAAACCGGAGATACGCCAACAGCTGGCCGACTTCGATGCGCGGATTCAGGCCGCGAAGGTGAGCCACTATCGTAACGTGAGCAAGCAGATCGAAACGGGTCGACCCGGCCCCGAAGGGTCGATGGACCTCGTCGTCAGCGACGAACTCAGAATCGATCTCCTGAACTTCGCCGTCGACGTGCAGGGACCTGCCACCTCGTTGTGGGAGAACGGTGACGCCGCCTTCGACGAGACGACCGGCTACCTTCGTTCGTACGGGTCGTGGATTGCAGCCGGAACCGGCGACATCCAGCGAAACATCATCGGTGAGCGAGTGCTCGGGCTCCCGAAAGACAAAAAGAGCAAAACGAGCCACAGGAGTGAGTGACTATGGATGCGAGATTGACCGAGGAACACCAACGAGTACAGGAAACCGCACGCGATTTCATCGAATCGGAAGGCGGCATGGAACTCGTCAGGCGACAGCTGAACGGCGAGGACGTCGTCGACCGCCTGTGGGATGAGCTCGCGGAACTCGATTACACTGCGATCACGGTCCCACTCGAGCACGGCGGGTTCGGAGAAGGTATGGTGTACCTTTCGGCGCTGCTCGAAGCCGCGGGGCGGTACGCGCTTCCCGGACCGCTTCCGGAGACGGCCGCGTTCGCGGCCCCGCTTATTTCCGATCTTGGGAACGAAGAACAGAAATCAGCCTATTTGCCCGCGATCGCCGACGGGAACTGCAAGGTAAGCGTTGCGGTCTACGACGACGAAACGGAACCGCTCCCCGAGAGCGTCCAACTTCGCGCGGCCCCGGTTGAGACGAACGACGGAACCGGCTACCGACTCGACGGAACGAAAACGCTCGTTCCATACGGCGGCGACGCCGACACGGTAATCGTCGCGGCCAGAACCCGTGACAGCCAGGGATACGACGGAATTTCGTTGTTCCTCGTCGATACCGCCCACGACGCCGTTGACGCCAAGCAGTTAGACAGCCTCGACTGGGTACGGCCGATGTACGAGCTGACGTTCGATAACCTCACGGTCGGTCCCGATGCCCTACTCGGCCCGCTGCACGGCGGCGGCGGCCCCCTCGTCGACGCGGTCGATAGATACTCGGTCGCGGCGATAGCGATGCTCACGGGTGCCGCCGATCGCGCGGTCGAACTCTCTTCGGAATACGGGAACGAACGGGAACAGTACGGGCAGCCGATCGGTATGTTCCAGGCCGTCAAGCATCGGGCGGCGGACATGTGGATCGACATGCAGAGCGCCCGATCGCTGGTCTACTACGCTTCGTGGGCCCTCGATAACGACGAACCCGATGCTGGCCGAGCCGTTGCGGCGACAAAATCGCACGCGGCCGACCGCCTTCACCGGGTGTTCGCCGACGATATGAAAAACCACGGCGGAATGGGCTTTACGTGGGATCACGATGCACACATTTACCTCAAACAGGCCAAGAGCTGGCGGAACTTCCTTGGCTCACCCGAGGCATACCGCGATCGACTCATCGAGTCGCGACTCGCCGAGTCGGAGTAGACCGACTCCGAAGCGGAACCAGCGGACGGTATCCGTAATCCGGACGGCATCCGTAATCTGTCCTTTTTGTTCGATCAGGTAGCCACCGTGTACAGCTGATCGCTATGACGTGTTTCGGAACGACCCCTGTGTGTTTCCCGCTTTTACGCCTGTGCTCGGCGTCCTGACTGGGCCGGATCCTGGAGTACTGTTTGTCGGTGGTACCGAGCCGTCTCAGGGAATCGGCCGATTTTATAGGTAGTGCGGGGGATACGAGGAAGCGTGACCCCGAGACAGTTGCCGTGTATGGATCCTACGATCGCCGGTGGCCAGTTAACGCGGCGGACGATCCGTTCGCCTCCAGTACCACTCATCTTTATGTTATTGTGTGATGTCAACCCACAACATGGATTTCAGTGAACCCGAGGAAGCGACGCAACTCAAGGACGAACTCTCGACGTTCATCGAAGACGAAATCGAGCCGCTCGAGGAAGAGCACGCACGGTTTCTCGGTCCTGACGCGGAACGACATATCTTCGATGATTCGTTCGAGCAGGTTCCCGAGTATCTCGAGTTGAAGGAAACGATCCGGAAGCGGGCGGCCGAAGCCGGTTTCTGGGGAATGAACATGCCGGAGGAAGTCGGTGGACGGGGGATCGACACGCTTACCGACGCGATCATCGCCGAGTTTCTCGAGAACCGTCCCCCGGGTCTGCACACGTACGCCGTTCGGGGCGCCGGCGGCGGCCCGACGCCGATCCTGCTGGCCTGCGACGAACGACAGCGTGACCGGTATCTCGATCCCCTGATGGCCGGCGAGAAAACGACGTGTTTCGCGCTCACGGAGCCAAACCACGGAAGTGATCCGAACCTGCTCGAAACGACCGCGGAGACGGACGGTGACGAGTGGGTCATCAACGGACGGAAGTCGTGGATCAGCAACGGCCCGTACGCCGATTTCGCCATGGTCTTTGCACGGACGAGCGGTCAGCCCGGCCGGATCGACGGGATTTCGTGTTTCCTCGTCGACGCCGATACGCCGGGTTTCGAGGTTGGCGACATTCACCGACCGATGGGGCACGCATGGGTTGCTCCGTCGGAACTCGAGCTCGACGACTGCCGGGTCGGCGAGGATGCGCTCCTCGGTGAGGAGGGGAAGGGGTTCTACCAAGCGATGGACTGGATCGGTAACGCGCGGTTGGGCGTCGCCGCCGGGTGTGTCGGCTCGGCCCAATTCCTCATCGAGAAGGCCGTCGACTATGCCGAAGAGCGTGAGACGTTCGGCGAGCCCTTGATCGACCGGCAGGGAATTTCGTTTCCGCTAGCGGAGGTTGCGGCTGACATCGAGCGAACGCGGCAACTCTATCGATATGCGGCGTGGAAGGCCGATACCGGCCGCGATGCACGCAAGGAGACCGCGATGGCGAAACTCTCAGCGGCGAACCTCGAGAACGACGCTGCAGACGTCTCGATGCAAGTCCATGGCGGAAAGGGCTATTCGCGGCGTGAGCCCATCGAGGAGCGATATCGGTCCTCTCGCGGGAAACGACTTACCGAAGGCACCGACGAAATGCAAAAGCGAACCATCGTCCGAGAGCTTCGGGACTAATCGCATTTTGTCCGTGTAACTGCCATGAGCGGCCTATCGAAATCGGTACGCGACGCACGGTCATGGGGTGTACCTACTCGATCGAGCATCTGATGCAAACGAGCGAAACGTCGTCCGTGATATCATCGGCCACCGCTTCACTGTGGCCATCTCGATAGTAACCACTGACAGTCACTGCACACCAGATCGCACGACTGCATTGCGATCAGTGTGTGAATTGTTTCAGTGGCTACTATAGTGATTCGTCGAGAGAACTGACGAAATTATGATCGAAACGATCGTAACGCGATACGGCGTCGGTACGTGTACAGCTGGCCTCGAGTGGCGGCCGTCTGTGAACCCGCTGTAACGAACGGCTCGGCGGTTCGGAGCGGACTACGATTCCCACCCAACCATGACACCGTCTTCGTCGGCCAGGGAACTTTTCAAGACTTTTCCAGTCGGGTTTCGCGGGAGCGATTTCAGGAAGATGAACTCCCTGGGCTTTTTGTAGTCAGCCAGGCGCTCACCGACGTAGTCCTGGAGTTCCTCCGCCGAGGGTTCCTCGTCGTCGACGGGAACGACCGCAGCTTTGATTCGTTCGCCCCATTTCTCGTCCGGCGCGCCGATGATAGCGACCTCGTCGATGGCCGGATGCTCGTGCAGTATCTCCTCGATCTCGGCCGGGTAGACGTTTTCGCCCCCCGAAATGATCATATTGTCGGATCGCCCGACGAACTCGATGAATCCCTCTTCGTCCTGCCGGATCAGATCGCCGGAAATGAAGAAGCCATCGTCGTCGAACGCCTCTTCGGTTCGTTCGGGCATCTGGTAGTAACCCGAAAACATCGTGGGCCCTCTATAGCAGGCCTGACCGATTTCGCCCGGTTCGACCTCCTCGTGAGTGTCCGGATCGATGATTTTAAACATGACGTTCATGACCGGCCGACCGACGCTGTCGGGATGATCGAGGGCCTGACTCGGCTGGAGCAGCGACACGACCGGTGACATCTCGGTCTGACCGAACGCCTCCTGTAACTCGGCATCGAACGCTTTCGATATCGTCTGTTTGAGCTCCTTTCCGGACGGTGCAGCACCGATTCCGAACTCCTCGAACGCGGAGAGATCGTATTCCTCGAAGTCGTCGACAGCGAGCAGCGCACGGGCCATCATCGGCACGAAGAAGCCGTTCGTCACCGATTCGGACTCGAGGACCTCCATCACCCGGTCAGGATCGAACCCGTTCATGAGAACGGTCGTTGCCGAGGCGTAGTAGTTGTTGATGAACATGCCGAAGGCGGAGATGTGGAACAGCGGCGTCACGATGATTCCGCGGCCGTCGACGTGGACATTTCGGCCTTCGAACGCCTTTTCCACAATCCCGTTGACGGTCATCTGGATGATGTTGTCGTGTGTGAGAATACAGCCCTTCGGCTTGCCGGTCGTCCCCGACGTGTACATGAGCATCGCCTGGTCTGTGCGCGACGAAACGATCTCGACGGACTCGTCTGATGCCCCGTCTCGGAACTCGCCGTAGTCGGCCGCGTATTTGGGGGTCGAGTCCCCCGAAAAAAGTATCTCGTCCGGCATTACCTGATCGTCGTGGATCTGATCAACGATTTCAGTCGCTTGATCGTCGAAGAGGAGGAGTTCGGCCCCGGAGTCCTCGAGGACGTACTTGACCTCATCCGCCTTGAATCGGTGGTTGACCGGCACGGGGATCGCACCGATTCGCATTGCGCCCAGGAACATTTCGAGCATCGGAATCGAGTTCGCGGTGTAGACGGCCACTTTGTCGTGGCGTTCGATACCGCGCTCCCTGAGCACGTTCCCGACCCGATCGATTCGCTCGTTGAAAGTGGCGTTCGTAACCGCCGTCCGTCCACCCTCCACTGGCGTCATCACTATCGCTTCTTTTTCGGGGAATTTGTACGCGTTACGCTCTGCCAGCCAGCTAATGGTCATCCCATTCATACCACTCGTATTTATTCCAACCCATATAAATCATGTTGTTGTATTGTTGATTTGACTGTGAGACGGTCGACGGCGTTTGCTCGCGACGGTTCACCTCGGTCCCGGCAGGGACTGACTGAATATGAGGGTATTTATATTGGTCCGAGAGAAAGGCGAGGTATGTCAAACGCCAAAACGGAAGTACACGATTTGATCAGGGATTCCGTCCGTGACCTGGCCGCAGACTACGATGCGGACTACTGGCGCGAGCACATCGACGAGAAGCGGTTCCCGGAATCATACTGGCAGGACCTCGCGGACAACGGGTGGCTCGGTGTGGCCATCGACGAGGAATACGGCGGTGAAGGCATGGGAATGGAGGAGATGGCGATCGTCATCGAAGAACTGTCACGCGCCGGTGGCCAGGGCGGGATCATTTTCATTCTGACGCCTGTGTTCGGCGGGATCAGCATTCAGCGTCACGGGACCCTAGAACAGAAACAGGAGTTCCTCCCGCGTATCGTCAACGGCGACCTTCGCTTCTGTATGGGCCTGACCGAACCCAACGCGGGGACAAACACGCTCGCCATCGATACGACCGCCCGGCGTGACGGCGACGAATTCGTGATCGACGGCGAGAAGACCTTTATCAGCAGCGTCGAGAACGCGGACAAGATGTTGCTCGTCGCCCGGACGTCGCCGTTCGACCCCGAGAACCCGTCGCACGGGGGGACACTCTTTCTCGTCTCCGACCCGTCGTCCCGCGATGGAATCACCCTCTCGAAACTCGATACGGCGGTCCCCTGGTTCGAACATCAGTACCAGGTCAACATCGACGGGTTACGCGTTCACGAGGACGACATTCTCGGCGCTGAGGACCAGGGGTTCAGGCTCATGTTCGACACGCTCAACACCGAACGAATCGCCGGTGCAGCCAGCGCGCTCGGCGATGGCCTCAGAGCAGTCGACCTCGCTGTCGACTACGCGAACGACCGTAACGTGTTCGGGCAACCGATCGGATCACATCAGGCGATCCAGCACCCGCTGGCGGAGAGCTACGCGAAATTACTCGCTGCCCGCGAGATCACGTACAGTGCTGCATCCAAGTGGGATGACGGCCAGGACTGCAGTATGGAAACGAACGCGGCGAAACTCCTCACGAGCACGTTTAGTACCGAAGCGGCGTCGCGAGCGATCCAGACCCACGGCGGAAACGGGTTCACCGAGGAGTACGAGGTGTTCGAACTCTGGCAGAACGCGCGCGTAACCGAGACGGTTCCCGTTTCCAACGAAATGGCGAAGAACTACATCGCCGAACACCATCTCGGCCTCCCCCGTTCGTACTGACTGACCGCTCTCAGTCTCCCGGTTTGGCGAATCGGAGACGCCAGTTCGTTAACTACGACCCGAGGAATAATATAGTATAATTGTGTAAGAGCCAATATATGACATACGAGAGTGTGTACGACGCGGTGTTCGACCAGTACGAGAAAGAACAGAGTTGGAACGAAAATGCCCATGTCGGAGATAAGTCATCGCTCAATATCGCGGACGAGGCGCTGGGTCGTCACGCCGATTCGGACGAAACCGGGCTGCGAATTCGAGACTTCGACACCGGCGAGACCGAACGCTACACCTTCGCCGAACTCGATGCCGCTGCGAACCGAGTGAGCAACTACCTCGAGTCGCATACGGATCGCGGCGATCGGATCGGCGCGATGCTCCCGACGCTGTTCGAACTGTATGCTGTCGTCTTCGGGACGATCAAAGCCGGCCGGATTTACCTCCCGCTTGCGCCCATGTTCGGTCCGGATGCGCTCAACTACCGTCTCAAGGACTCCGGAGCTTCCGTCCTGTTTACGACGACGGACGGTTGCGAAGACCTCGACGGCACGATCTCGACACTCGAGCGAGTCGTCACTGTCGACGGCGGGGACGACGATGCGGTCGACGGCGAAACGACGGTGGACGGATACGATGCGGTCACCGACCACTCTGACGCGTTCGACAGCGTCGAGACCCACCCCAACGACCCGTACACGTTGACGTACACGTCCGGCACGACCGGTGCACCGAAAGGCGTGTTGAGTAGCCATCGAGGAGTGGTCGAACTCCACGCGTACGCGGAGTACGTGGCCGACGTTCGCCCCGACGACGTCTATCTGGTCGCCGCCTCTCCGTCCTGGTCGTACGGGCTCAATATGGGGACGGTCATGTCCGGCGTTCGCGGAACGGCGATCGGGTGCTATCGCGGTCAGTTCGATCCGCACACCTTCTTCGAGACGCTCGAGGAGTGGGACGTCGACAACGCGATGATTCCGCCGACCGCCCTTCGTCAGGCCCGTGCAGGCGGTATCGATCTCGAATCGTACGACATCGATCTCCGCGTGTTGATCTCCGCGGGCGAGTCGCTCGACCAGGAGACGGTCGCCTGGTGTGAAAACGGACTCGGCGCACCGCCTCAGGACGCGTATGGCCTGACCGAAGGCGGGATGATCGTTTGCAATTACGCCTTCGAGGACTGGGAGGTGAAGCCGGGGAGCATGGGGAAACCCCTCCCCGGAACGGAGGTTGCGCTGCTGGACGACGACGGCAACGAGGTCGACCAGGGCGAGGTCGGTGAGGTCGCAGTCAAACGCGACGAAAACGCCCAGGGGTCCTACTGGGGTCGACCCGAGGCGACGCTTGATACCTTCACCGGGCCGTGGCTTCGGACGGGCGATCTAGCCAGGGAGGACGAGGACGGGTACTACTGGTACGTTAGCCGAGCGGACAACGTCATCATCTCGGCCGGATACCGTATCGGACCTGGCGAGGTCGAAGACACGTTGCTCAACCATCCCGCAGTCGAGGAGGCGGCCGTCGTTGGCGCGGATCACGACACCCGTGGCAACATCGTCAAAGCGTACGTGACGCTGGTCGACGAGTACAGCCCCGACGACGAACTCGGCGAGGAAATTCAGGAGTTCGCTCGTTCCGAACTGTCGAAACACGAGTATCCCCGTGAAGTAGCGTTTCTCGAAGCGTTACCGAAGACGGCGAGTGGGAAAATAAAGCGGTCCGCCCTCGAAGACTGACGTCGTGGGCACTCCGGCCTAGTGCCGGCACAGGGGCGACCCCGCTGACAGTAACGTGATTTGTGCAGTCGGTGACGGATGAACCGGGACCCTTCTACGATGCCGTGAGGATCTCGCCGTCTCGCTATTTTCCGTGGTCCCGCACCGCGGAAACCAGTACCCTCGCTGAGGCCTCGAGTTCGAGGAGTCGATTGCGCCTTTTGGGCGGTCGCGCTGTTCTCATTTCGGAGACCGATCGATGGAGCGGGTATCAGACCGCTCTCACCTTCAGGAGTCGGATACATTCCTCGTACTCCGGCTCTGGGAGCAGGCGTGTCATATAGTAGCCACTGCAAGTCACTGCACACCTGATCGCACGACGGCTGTGCGATCAGTGTGTAAATCGTTGCAGTTGTTACTATAGGAGGATCGAACGCAATCGAGGGGCAACACGTTTCATTCCGTCCGTGACGGACCGGTGTTGTGCTACACGAATGTCATTGGTTGTTAATCTGTACCACTACCTGTTACCAGCTCCTATTATAACGAACTTAGTGTGTTATACAATGCCCAGTATTCTCGTTCCCGTCCAGATCCGTTCACGGTATGGCTCCGACGATTACTGCCCACTGTCGTGACGGCAGTTCACGCGTGGGTCCCGCCCATCGATTCGAGAGCTACTATAGCATACTCCCTTTCGGTTGCGATTCCGCTATCGTCGTGGCGCTATCCGACTGGTATCGTGTATCAACGGTCAAACTGAACTCCTTCGGGGGAAGTTATTTGGGTTGGAACTGTGACTATCTACCATGGACACTCGTCCACCCGAAGAAGTAGCTGACTTGCTCGACGAACTCGATGAGTTTATCGAAACGGAAATCAAACCCCTCGAAGAAGAGCACATCCAGTATTTCGACAAGCGTCGGGAATACGCCCGGACGAACTGGGAGGAAGACGGCGTGCCGGAAGCGGAGTGGGAGGCGTTGCTCGAGGAAATGCGAGCTCGAGCCGACGAGGCGGGATACTATCGCTACGCGCTTCCCGAGCGGATGGGTGGAATGGACGGATCGAACCTCGGCATGGCGATTATTCGCGAACACCTCGCGCACAAGGGTCCGGGGCTCTACAACGTTCTTCAAACCGAAGCTTCCGTCGTCGGCAATCACCAGTTCCCGCAGATTCTCGATCGGTTCGGGACCGACGAACAGCAGGAGATGATCGAGGACGTAATTACCGGTGAAACGAGGGTTGCGTTCGGTCTCACCGAACCCGACCACGGATCCGATGCGACCTGGATGGACACGACGGCCGAGAAAGACGGCGATGAGTGGGTGATCAACGGTACAAAGCGCTGGAACAGCGGGATGCACACGGCGGATTACGATCTCGTATTCGCCCGGACCAGCGGTGAGGATGGCGATGGCGACGGCATTACGGCGTTTCTAACCCCGACGGACGCGGACGGGTTCGAGGTCGACTACTACTGGTGGACGTTCAACATGCCGACGGACCACGCGGAAGTGTCGATCGACGGCGTTCGCGTCCCGGATTCGGCTATCATCGGCGAGGAGGGGAAAGGCCTCCACGTGGCTCAGCGCTTCGTTCACGAGAGCCGTATCCGACAGGCGGCTGCCAGTCTCGGCGCGGCGCAGTTCTGTATCGACGAGGCAGTCGAGTACGCCAAAGAGCGGAAGACGTGGGGAGAACCCCTGGCGAACCGCCAGGCGATCCAGTTCCCGCTCGCCGAGTTGCACACCGAGGCGGAAATGTTGCGAAACACGGTTCGAAAAACGGCAGCGGCGCTCGACGAGGAAGGCGAGATGATTACCGAATCCGGCTCCTCGATCAGCCAGTTGGTCGCTATGTGTAACTACACGGCGAATAACCTCGTTTGCCGGGCAGCCGATCAGGCGATGCAAGTCCACGGCGGTGTCGGATACAGCCGACACAAACCGTTCGAACACATCTATCGCCACCACCGCCGGTACCGCATAACGGAAGGTGCCGAAGAGATCCAGAAGCGCCGGGTCGCCGGCCACCTCTTCGATATCATATAGATCGGTCGGCGCGTTCGACTCGCTACTTTTCTCCGTCGTCGTTCGACACGTCTCGAGGGGACGCTGCAGCCGAAGCCAGTAGAGTCGTTCCGATGAACGGTAGATATATGCTCCCAGCGTTCAAGCAAACAGTCATGCGCACTGCAGCGATCACTGGATTCGGTGGTCCGGAACGCGTAACGATCGAGTCGGCACCCAAGCCGGAACCGGGCCCCGCAGAGGCCGTCATCGAGGTCAAGGCGTGTTCAATAAATCACCACGACCTGTGGGTCCTTCAGGGAGACCACTGGGTCGGTGAGGATGACTTGCCGTACGTTGTGGGAATCGACGTCGCGGGCACCGTGTCTTCGGTCGGCAGTCAGGTCGAGGCCGTCGCGCCCGGGGACCGCGTTCTCCTCTGTCCTAACCAGACCTGTGGCTCCTGTCGGTACTGTCGTGATGGACCTGAAAGTTACTGCGAAGAGTTTAGTCTCTCTCATGGCGGTCTCGCGGAGTACGCTGCAGTGCAGGCCGATCGACTGATACCGCTGCCGGAGACGGTCGAGACGACGGCGGCCGCAGCGCTCCCCACCGCATACATGACGTCGTTCCGAATGCTCACGGAGGCAAACGTCGAGCCGGGTGATACGGTCTTCGTCCCCGGAGCGACCGGCGGTGTCGGCGTCGCATCGATCCAACTCGCGGACATACTGGGCGCTCGTACGATCGCGACGTCGACGTCGCGGGAGAAACTCGATCGGGTGGGCGCGCTTGGCGCCGACCGACTCATCGAGTCCGGCGATCCGGATGCGATTCGGGAAGCGGTGCTCGACACGGGCCGGGTCGACGTAACGGTCAATCATCTCGGTGGCCCGTATTCGACGGTCGGTCTCAACGTCTTGTGCCGCGGCGGTCGAATGGCGATCTGCGGCCAAACGGCAGGTCCCACGTCGACGTTCGAGTTAGGAGATCTGTTTCTCAATCAGAAGCGGATCATCGGGAGCACTATGGGAACCCAGACGGATCTCGAACGGCTCGTCACCCTCGTTGCCGACGGCCGACTCGAACCGGAGATTTACCAGCGCTACCCGCTCGAGGACACCGATCAGGCGTTCGCCGACATGGTCGATCGGGCTGCCGTCGGCAAACTCGTCGTCGACCCGTCCACGTGAGCGCCCTGTCTTGTTCCGTCCGTCCTACATTTGTTCTGCCACGTCACCCGTAGGACGCCTCTCATCGTGGCGAGGACCGATACGGTAGGTCGGGACGCCGTTTCGTGTTCGCTCGGCGGTCCGCCGGTTACGGCAGAAATAGCGATGATCGAGGAACCGGAAATGTGGTGGGAGAGGGGTTTGGCGGAATCTGGAGTCACCCCAATCGATCGCCGATGACGCTGACGATGATCATCACGGCGACGAGCGTCGTCGCGAGGGCACTGACCTCGGGACTGAGTCCCGTCTGAATCTGATTGAAGATAATGATTGGGACCGTCGTCGTCTGTGGTGTGATGAGAAACTGCGTCGCGGTGAACTCCCCGAACGAGATGACGAATCCCATCAGCATGCCGGCTAACAGCGCGGGACCGATGATGGGGATGGTGACGTTGACCGTCGTCTCCCATTTATTGGCTCCCAGAGCCATCGATGCATCTTCGAGCCGTTCATCGAACGTAAGCAAGCGGGACCGAACGATGAGGAAAACGAACGGGAGCGCGAGAACCGAGTGCGCGATCACGATCCGCGGAAGCCCTCGAGGGATCGAGAGGTGGCTGCTGAATCGCAGGAACGCAACTCCAGTGATTACCGGCGAAATCATGAGCGGAAGTAGCATGATCGTTGCGAGCGTCTCTTTGGCACGGATATCGCTTCGGACGAAGCCAAACGCCGTGATCGTTCCGATAATACCAGAGAGGATCGCCGTCGCCGTCGCGACGATCACGCTGACTACCATCGCGTTTCGGAGTCGGAAGTTCTGGAAGAGGGTGTTGTACCACTCCAGCGTGACGCCGTTAGTCGGCAGCGTGGGTGACGACTGCACGGTAAACGAGGTCGCGATGACGACGACCACCGGCACTAACAATATCGCGTAGACGACCAGTAAGACCGGATAGAACGACAGCCGTCTCAGTCGGTTCATCATAGGTCGCTTAGCACCTCCGAGATATTGGCGTAATGGTTGAACAGGCCGATCAGAATGAGAAGCGTCACTGTAAACACCACCGACATCGTCGCAGCGAGGTCGAGGTCGTACGTGAACGATTGCTCGATCACGTTCGCCATCATGAAGTCGGCCGGCCCTCCGAGCAGTGCCGGCGCCAAATACGATCCGGCTGCGAGAATGTACACGAACAAGGCGGCGGCGACGACACCGGAGAGACTGAGCGGGATGATGACCGTCCGCAGCGTGTACAACGGCGTCGCACCGAGAACTTCCGACGCGTAAATCAATTCATCGTCGATCGACTGTATCGAATTGTACATCGGAAGGATCGCGAAGGGTAGTAATGCGCTAACCAGGCCGATGACGACACCTCGTGTAGTAAATAATACACCGAAATCAGTCCCGAATAGCTGCTGTACTGGGCCCGTTGGGAGGAAAAACAGTGAGACGCCGAAATATCGAATAATAATCGCAATCCACAGCGGCAACAGCACTAACGCAAGCATGGCGAACTGACGCTTAGCTTTGAACGCGATGAAGTACGCTATCGTATAGCCGAGGACCAGACACACGACCGTCGTGATCAGCGCGTAGTAGAGTGTTCGGCCGAGCGTTTCTAAATAGACGCCGCTCAGAGCGTCTCTGTAGTTGGCGAAGAGATCGCCGCCCCCAAAGTTGAGGCTCTCGACGAATAGCACGATCACCGGTGCGATAAAGAACAGCGTGAGCCAGCCGAGCCCGAGTCCGACGAGGAGTTTCGGGGACGATCGACCGCGCACCCACTCGGGGACGGAGACGTCCGGAAGTGTGACAGCTCCGAACTTCATACGATGGTCACCCCCTCCGGATCGAACTGGACCGCGATCTCGTCACCGACTGCGTACTCTTCCGTCGCGTTGCCGAAGGCGGTGACGGTCGTTTCGTCGTCCAGCGTCACCTCGAGTTCGGCCCGATGACCGAGGTATTCGACGTGGGAGACTGTTCCCACGAACGTATTGCTTGTTCCGTTTGCCTTCTCGGCCGTACTGATATTGATTTTTTCCGGCCGTACGTACAGTGACAGCGAATCGCCGTCCAGCCTGTCCGTGTCAATGTCGGAGGCGAGTTGGATTTCCTGATTCGAAGCACGGACCATGGGCGGGTCGTTCGCGGCGACTTTCCCCTCGAATTTCGTCGACTGACCGAGGAATTCGGCGACGAACTGAGTTTCCGGCTCTTCGTACAACTCCTGGGGAGCGCCGGCCTGCTCTTTCCGTCCCTCGTTCATCACGATAACCTTGTCCGACATCGACAGCGCTTCGGACTGATCGTGCGTGACCGAGAGGGTCGTGACGTCGACCTCTTGTTGAATCTCTCGGATTTCGTTTCGCATCTCCTCGCGAAGGACTCGATCGAGGCCTGTAAGCGGTTCGTCAAGCAACAGGATATCCGGTTCGTACACGAGCGCTCGTGCAAACGATATCCGGCGCTGTTGCCCTCCGCTGAGTTCGCCCGGCTTGTGATCCGCGTGGTCCGTCATCTGTACCATCTCGAGGTACTTGGCGATCTGATCGTCGTGATCGCCGTCGAACTCCTGCATCTTGAGCCCGTATCGGAGGTTTTCCTTGACGGTCATGTGGGGGAACAGCGCCGAATGCTGAAACACGAGCCCGATGTTTCGGTTGTACGGTTCCGTATCCGAGACATCGTTCCCGCGTAGGTGTACCGTGCCCGAGGTAGCTTCGACAAGTCCCGCGATCATGTGGAGTGTCGTACTCTTCCCACAGCCGCTTGGTCCAAGCAGCGTGGCAAATTCTCCCTCTTCGATTCGGAAGGATACGTCATCAACTGCAAGCAAATCGTCGTAGTACTTTGTTAGGTTTTTTACTTCTAGCATGGGTCTTGGAGTACGCGTACGCTTTCTACGTCGGTCGTCGTTGCCGCTTCTTTCGTCGTCTCTGTCCAGCTAACCGCGCCCAACGTTTGGCCGTCCCTGCCCCTCCTTTCTTTGGAAGGTCTTGTCGTGGTTATCATCCACACGCCCCCCTATAGTTCACCACGTCTATTAATCATTGTGTATGTTATTCTACCTGAGTTCCGGATCACGCGACTCGATATTCGGCCTGGCGGAATCTACAGGTCTCGCGCGGGTATCGTCTCTCGAAGGGGACCACCCACCGGCTGGCGATCTGTCGATCGCGCTCGACGCTCACGAGAGAGATTCGTGTATTTCCTGTCTGTCCGGACGTTCGATCCGGCTCACTGCCCCTCGAACGATGGTTCGCGTTTTTCCTTAAACGCCGTTACCCCTTCGACGTAATCAGCCGTCTTTGACGCGTTTGCGATTTGTTCCGTTTCTTCGGCCAGTTGATCGGGTAACTGGCGTGCATACGACTCCTCCAGCATTCGAGATATCTTACCGAGTGCTTTCGTCGGACCGGCCGCGATCGTTTCGCCGAGTTCCGTGAGTCTCTCTTCGAATTCGTCGTCGGTTGCGACCTCCGTGACGAGACCGATGTCCGCTGCTTCCGCTGGAGAGATCTTCTGATTGAGTAACGCGATGCGCTTTGCCTCCTGCAGACCGACGTGGTGTGGGAGGTAGAACGTCGCGGACCCGTCGCCGGTCAGGCCGATTCTGGAATAGCCGAACTGTAAGTACGCGTCCTCGTGCATCAACGTGATATCGCCCAGTAGCGCAATACTGAATCCGGCTCCGACAGCTGGTCCGTCAATTCCGGTGACCAACGGTGTTTCACCGCGTTTCAACTGGACGGCGACATCGTTTATCATTGAGGCACCGCGTCGAAGTCTCCCGGCAGCGCTCGAGTCCTCTTCGAACGACGAAATGTTTCCGCCGGCGCAGAAGACACCGTCGGATCCCCGAAGGACGATACACCGAATCGATTCGTCTTCGTCGAGTTCAGTCGCGAGCCACAGTAGCTCTTCAGTCATCCCGTCGCTCAGGGAGTTCATCGCTGCTTGGCTATCGATCGCGAGTCTAGCGATTCCGTCATCCGTTACGTTAACGTTGAAATTGTCGAAATCCCTCATAGGTGCATGTTGCCATTATCCACGAATTACCTTATCACTTCGCATCCGTAGACACTACAGCGATGGGGCGCTTCCGTCGGGCGTCTCCGAGAGCAACTGGTGGTATCCACGCGGTCTCTCACTGACGGGTCGACGGGCCCAAGCGAGTCAGGTGACTCCGGTCGTGGCCCCGCTATAGTAGCCACTGAAACGGGTCACACACTGATCGGACAGCTGTCGTTCGATCAGTCATTGCATACCGTAACCTGCCCTCAAGCAGCGTAGCGATCTGTGATAAATCGTTTCAGGGGGAACTGTACCTCCGTCAGTGTCGCAGTCGTCAGTTACGACTCGTCGAGCGCATCGATCCGACGATCATCGTCGAACTGAAGCACGTTCTCCATCTCTTCCGTTTTGATATCGTCGAACGCGACGCGGGCGATGGACCGTCGATGTACCTCGTCCGGACCATCGACGATACGGAACGGTCGAACGTTCTCGTAGAAGTGTGCCAGCGGTAGATCCTTGCCGATTCCGTTCCCACCACAACACTGAACGGCGAGGTCGATTATGTCGTTCGTCACGTTCGCGGTGAAGTTCTTTGCCATCGCGACTTCCGTCCGCGCTTCGCTCCGGTCGAGTTCCCGAGCCGCGTGTCGAACCATCGTTCTCGCGGCGTGAAGCCGCGTCTCGGCGTCCGCGATTCGATGGCGGAGCGACTGCTTCTCCGAGAGGTCGGATCCGAACGCTTCCCGCTCACTAATGTAGGCCTTTGCGATGTCCAGGGACCGCTCGGCCATTCCGGAGTATCGCATGCAGTGCGTGAGCCGTCCGCCACCGAGACGCATCTGCGCTATTGTGAACCCCTCTCCCTCGTTTCCGACCGTGTTTTCGACCGGAACGCGGACGTTTTCGTACTTGACCTCCGCGTGTCCGCCCGCCAGTTCGGTTATCCCGTGTCCGCCAAGGTGGCCGACGTTCCGGACGATGTTGACGCCATCTACGTCCGTGGGAACCAGAATAATCGATGTCCCCTCGTACGGATGCGCGTCCAGGTCCGTCCGCGCCATCACGAGCAAGAAGTCAGCGTCAACCCCGTCCGATGTCCACCATTTGTGCCCGTTTATCACCCACTCGTCGCCGTCTTTTTGCGCGGTCGTCTGGAGCATCTTCGGGTCTGATCCCCCTCCTTGCATGGGTTCGGTCATCGAAAACGCCGACGAGATCTCCCCCTGTACCAGCGGTCGAAGCCATTCCTCTTTCTGTTCCTCGGTCCCGACCATCTCCAGGGTGTGCATGTTCCCCTCGTGTGGTGCGTTTGCCCGAATCGAGAGTGCACCGATGAGCGATCGGCCGACCTGCTCGAACGACGGCAGCATGTTCTGGAAGTCCAATCCTTGCCCGCCGTATTTTTCCGGCATCTGCGGGGCGAACAGGTCCCGCTCCTTCGCCATCTCCCATAGCTCCTCAATCTCGTCTCTCGTGATGTCTTCGCTGGTCCGTAGCGCTTCCCGTTCGCGGGGAATAACGACTTCGTCCATGAATGATTCGACCCGATCGGCTACTTCCGTCGCTGTTTCGGAGTCGTGATACTCCATATCTATGGATCCGTGCATGTCAATGTAAAACTATGGCTCGTCCTCTCTCTTCGGTGTCGCCCCCTTCGAGACGAGCGTCCGGAATCCGCCGACGGTTCGAACCCGTCCTGTTTCTCCGTCCCTCGCTCGACGTCGCACGCGGGACGCAACCGTCGTATCCCGAGCAACCCGTTCCCCTTTCGAGAGGGGACGACTGGTCCGAATCAGTGAAACGCGCGTCTCACGTTCTCGAGGTCGCGGTACCGCTTCCCCTCGACGGGAGCCAAGGCTCGGTCGCGATGCCGGTTTCCCCTCGCTCGCCGCAAAACCCTATTTTAAAGTGCTGGTACATACATCTCGTACTATGCGACTCAATGGCGTCCGAATACTTGATTTGACTCGACTGCTTCCCGGCCCGTATGCGACGCAACTACTCGCGGACTCCGGTGCCGAAGTAATCAAAGTCGAAGATACCGGTGCTGGCGACTACGCTCGGCACAGCGAACCGCGTTCGGAACGGGATGTCGGTGCCATTTTCGAGATGGTCAACCGGGGCAAGAAGAGTGTCTCGCTCGATCTCAAGTCGGACGAGGGAACCGAGGCCTTCTATCAACTGGTCGAAACCGCCGATGTCGTGTTCGAACAGTTCAGGCCCGGTGTGGTCGAGCGGCTCGGGATCGACTACGATACGCTTCGGTCGTACAACGACGAGCTGATCTACTGTTCGCTGACGGGATACGGACAGGAGGGCCCCTGGGCCGATCGCGCGGGTCACGACCTCAACTACGTCGCACTAGCCGGGTTGCTCGACATGACCCGCGAGTCGCCATCCGACAAGCCACAGATGCCCGGCTACCCGATCGGCGACATGAGCGGTGGGCTGTTTTCCGCGTTCGCGATCACCGAAGCGCTGTTATCGCGAGAACTCGGGAACACCGGTGGTGAGTACATCGATGTCGCGATGAGCGACGTCGTCGCGTCGTTCTCCCAGTCGGTCGCCTATCAAGCGCTGACCGGCGACCCCGAAGAACCACGGCCGGGAAACACCCATCTGTCGGGCCAGTTCCCGTGGTACGATAGCTACGAAACGGCAGACGGCGAATGGGTCACCATCGCAGCGCTCGAGCCGAAGTTCTGGCGAGCGTTCTGTGAGGCGGTCGACAAGGAGCACCTCATCGACGCACACGACGAACACGACCCCGACTCGTTCGCGATGGTCAGGGCCGAGCTGGAGGCGCTGTTCGCGGAACGGACGCGTGCCGAATGGGAGGACGCGCTCGGGGACGTGGACGCGGCAGTTGGCGGCGTTTACAGTCCTGCGGAGATGGTCGACCACCCGCAACTCGACGCGCGCGATATGATCGAACGCTCCGACGACGCCCCGCCGCGAATCGGCTTCCCCGCTCGCTCGACCGAGATGGCGTCGGGAGCGGGCGAAGCCCTTGCGGACCAGGGGGAACACACGGAATCCCTGCTATCAGCCGTCGGGTACACCGCTGCGGAACTCGAGGAACTGCGACAAGCGGGGGTCGTTCGATACTAACGCCCCACCCCCATACAGGTACCGCGTATTCGTTCCGTCTCTGGGCCGGTAAGTTTCGGTTCGTCTCCCGGTCTCAGGCGGAAAACTCCACTTGATTCGTGCTGCGCCGAAAGAAGGCGCTCCGACGGCCCTACTCTTCGAGGCGGGGCGCTCCCTTTATTGTGACCGTTTCACCGATAATATAGGATGACGCCGAACTCGCCAAGAACTGCGCGAGATCGGCGACTTCCTCCGGTCGACCGATCGACCGGTCCACCGACTCGCGGTCGATGGCGTTCGCGTCGCCGTCGATCCCCATCTGGGATCGGACGCCTGCCGTCGCGACCAGCCCGGGAGCGATACAGTTGACCCGGATATCGTCTTGACACCAGTCCGCGGCGACGGACGTGGTGTAGTTGATGACGGCCGCTTTGGCTGCGCCGTAGTGACTCATTCGCCTCGAGCCGCGCTGGCCAGCGACGCTTGCGATGTTGATAATGCGACCGCCGTCGTCCTGCATGTGTTCGTAGGCGGCCTGCGAGCAGTGGAACGTTCCGTGCAGGTTAATGTCGACGATCGTTTTCCACCCGTTTTCGCTGATGTCCGCCGGATCGGCCTGAAAACTCGCGCCGGCGTTGTTGACGAGGACGTCGAGGCCACCGAATTCGTCTACCGTCGTTTCCACGAGCGCCTCGACCGAAGCGCGGTCTCGAACATCGCACTCCACTGCGAGCGCTCGGCCGTCCGAATCGCTCTCGTTGATCTCGTCCGCGACCGGCTCGACGTTATCTAACTCCCGGGACGTAACGACCACGTTCGCCCCGTCATCCGCGAACCGTTCGACGATCGCTTTCCCGATTCCGCTCGAGGATCCGGTTACGATCGCCGTACTATTGTCGACGCTGAACTGCGACGTCGTCATTCCGGTCGCTCCGTATGGTTCCATCCGCTTCTCTCTGTGTGAATTACAGGCACATCGAGTGGTTATCTCCCGGATCTAATAAAATTATTCCTTAGTATTACTTCCTTGTCGCCATACCGCTTCCATCGAACGGGGTTCGGTTGCTGGTTCAGTGCTGCCGAATACTACGACTGTGCGCGTTGTCCGTCTTGCCCGGAAACCGGCCGTATTCGATCGGTCGCACTCGCAGTTGTGCGGAAAATTGCGTTTCATATCGTTTCAAGAACGAAATTCGAACCAGTGGCATTCCACTCAAAGGAGTTGCGGATCGCGATGTCCCCTCGAAATCTACTAGGTGACCGAAAATACTATGCATGGGAGTTTCTATTAGGTTGGTATGCGAAAGCATGAGAGACATTCACCAACACGTCGCCGTGTACTTCAAACCGGTATTGTCGCTACGGGGCTCGGAATTGCCGGCTGTCTGGGGGGCAGTGGCGATACCCTACAGTACCTGGGACGAGGCGGCGTAACGCAGGAGGCGTTCAGAAACGTTATCAGTGACTGGGAGGACGAAAACGACGTCACGGTCCAACACACGTCCGTCGCGGACGATACGGAGATGGTAAACGTCGTGTCGGAGAATCCGGGCGGGATCGACCTCTGTAACCCCTCGTCGGGCGGGTTCATCCAATTCCGGGGAGAGGACGAAAAATTACTCGCCGACCTGGACTACGGAGAAATTCCGAACTACGATAACCTGCCCGAAGCGTGGCACAACGTTCCGTTCCTCGAGGGGAACGAGGACGGTCTGTTCCGATACATCTCGTCTCAGGGATTGGCATACAACACTGAACTAGTAGACGAGTTCAGTTCGTGGGACGAGATCGAGCAAAGCGAATACGGGGACTTGATTTCGCTACACGCGACCCCATCGGTGCGGTTCGCGAACGCCGCTGCAGCTGCGGGCGAAGATATCAACCAGATTGGAGACGATGCTGTCTTCAATGCGATCGCCGACAAAGTCGAGGCCCAACACCAGAACGTGTTCCAGTACTGGACATCGGGTGACCAGCAGATGCAGTTCCTCCGCGAAGAACAGGCGCACATCTCTTCGGCATGGGGTGGCCGCGTCGCCTCATTGCAGGCCGATGACGTTCCGATCGAGTACTTCATTCCGGAGGAAGGGGCTGTCACCCACAGCGAGGGATACGCCATTCCTGAGGCCAGCGAGAACAAAGAGACGGTGTACGATCTGCTGGATTGGGTGTACCAGCGGGAAAAACTCGTCGACCTCTCGGTCCAGATTGATTATCCGGTCCCGATATCGGATCCGCCCGAAGAGATCACGTCCTTGCCCGATTACACTGATCACCCTGACAACCTCGTCTGGATCAATTGGTCAGAGGTCCTGCCACACAACGATAAGATATCACAGGCGTTCAACGAAGTCCGCGGATCGTAACTCGTCTCGAGTACATGCCGTACGACGGTAAAAGCCGTCACGTCACCTGCCACGCGGGGATGTTCAGCCGCCCTCGAAACCACGGGCTCGATGTTCGAACGAGCAGAAATCGGAGGCGGGGCCGGTAAGCCACTCGAGCCCGGACGTTATCTGCCGGTGAATTCGGGTTCGTAGTCGTCCTCGGCGAACGCTTTGGCGCCTTCCTTGTGGTCTTCCGTTTCGAGCAGCGGCTCGAACAGGCGACGGTCGTACTGCCGGCCTTCGCGAAGCCCCGTCTGGGTGGCCACGGAGGCGGATTCCTTGATCGCCTGGATCGCCAGCGGCGGCTTGGATGCTATTTTCTCGGCGAACTCCTGCGTCTCGGCATCGATGTCGTCGGGAACCCGATTCACGATGCCCAGTTCCTCCGCTCGAGCGGCACTGATGTGGTCCCCGGTCATAGCGATCTCTTTCGCCGCGGCGGGGTTCGCCAGTTCGCTGATGAACTGGACGCCGCCGGCGCCGGGGATGATGCCGAGATCGACTTCTGGGAGGCCGAGTTTAGCGTCTTCTGCGGCGAACCGGAAGTCACACGACATCGCGGTTTCGAGGCCGCCGCCGAGGCAGTAGCCAGTGATCTTGGCGATCACCGGTGCCGGAAAGTCCATGATGAAGTTGTAATGGGCGCGTTCGGAACTGTCACCGGGGCTGGATTCGCTGAATTCGCTGATGTCCGCGCCGGCACAGAAGTTGCCACCCGCTCCTTCGATGACGACCGCTCGAAGCGCGATTTCGCCCCGTTTTTCGTTTTCAGCTTCGAGTACGCGCAGTCCCTCGACGATGTCCTCCTGGAGTTGGCCGCTGAGCGCGTTGAGCGCGTCCGGCCGATTCAGCGTCAGATGTCCGATACCGGTTTCTTCGTTGAACGTGACTTCCACCGTGTCAAACGTTTCGTCCATACACCCAACGATTCAGGGTCGACTCAAATAGTTTTTCCGATAAGTAACCGTCCCTCGATTAGGGCGAATCGCAAGCGCATCGTAACCGGTTCGAACCCGTTCGCGTGGAACTGTCCTCTCCGGGGCACGACCGTCGCTGATCGACTGAAACGATGTTCGGTAACGTGTCTCAAGAAACCAGTGTTGTGTCTTTTCACACTATTATCGATCTACGAAGAGCAAATAACGAACTTAGGTTGTTATAGAACGGGGCGAGAGACTGAATTGACCCGGGAGGACTGGTAGATATACGCGTCTCGGATCCGTCAAGTACGCGATGGATCGACAGCTTTCCCCGTCCGGGGACAACCGTCGGTCAGCGACGCTGAGCCGATCGCGTTTCGTTACGGATGGTGTCACTGGTACCCACATATTTATTGTAAAATCGACCGTATCATGAGTCGTAATACCATGGGAAAATCAACTGGAGCTGATACCAATGGTCGCTATTGATGCCGCAGCGGGGTACGTACCGTTGTATCGGATCGCCCGAAGCGAAATAGCGGCCCAACACGGTGGTAGCGGACGGGGTGAAAGCGCTGTTCCATCTCGCGACGAAAACCACATTACGATGGCCAGCGAGGCAACGACGGCCGCCCTCGAGCGTTCGGCCGTCGATGCCGACGATATCGGGGCTGTTTTCGCTGCGAGCGTCAGCGATTACTTCGCGGAACATGGCGTCGCCGCGCAACTCGCATACAGGCTCGGTGCTCCGACCGACAGCAGAACCGGGGACTTCCGGGGAACCGCGCGTGCGGCCGCAGACGCGCTCGAGACGGCGAGACAGTACGTGCGTGCTACCGAGAAGCCGGTGGTCGTCGCCGCCGCAGACATCATGCCGGTCGAACCCGGGGGCGACGACGAGGAGACAATGGGAGCCGGCGCCGGGGCGCTCGTCCTTCGGCCACGTAGCGACGATCCAGCCGCGACGATCGATTCGGTGGGACAGGCAACGACTGGCTTTCTCGAGCGGCACCGCGAACACGGCCAGTCCGCCGAACAGGGGGATCCCCGGTTCGAGCGTCGACACGGCGTCCAACCGGCCGTGACGACGGCGCTCGAACGAACCGAAACCGACGCAGATCCCGAGTATGCAGTCGCCAGTGCACCGGGGTATCGGTTCGTTCAAACGGCGCTTCAGTCCATCGACGCGGAACGACTCTCGACGTTCAACGACGTAGGGTACGCCGGCACGGCGACGTTGTTGCTGGACATCGCACACGCGCTGGAATCGACCGATCCGGGGGACTCTCTCGTCGCTATCGCGTACGGACAGGGCGGTGCGGACGCGTTTCGTCTCACTGTCACCGATGCGACCGATGAACGGCCCGGGCTTTCGGTTTCGGACCAGATCGAAACGAAGGAGTATGTACCATACATGAAACACGTGAACTCACGGGAACGATACGAGTATCAGGGGGTGCCGAATACATGAGCGGACCGCGCTACCACCGGACGAGACGGCAGGATCAACGACTGGTCGGCTTCGAGTGTCAGGCTTGTGGTTTCGTTTCGTTCCCGGACGAGAAACGAATCTGTAAGCGGTGTGGTGACGCACCAGCGGAGTTTCGGGACGTGGATCTCGCATCGTCCGGGACGATCAAGACGTTCGTGATACAGGAGTACCTTCCGGACGATATCGAAGTTCCGCAACCGCTTGCGATCATCGACGTCCCACAGGCTGACGGATCCGGCGAACCGACTCGCGTGTACGGCCTGTTGACCGAAACCGAACTCGACGAAATTTCGGTCGGCTGTACGGTCGACGTTCGGTTTCGAGAACTCTTCGACGAGGGCGCTCGACCGATTAATTCCGTTAAATTCTCGGTTCCGAGGGAGGACAAACGATGACTGATGCACACGTCGTCGGTGCCGGTATCATCGACTTCGGGGAGAAGTACGACTGGTCGTTCGAGGACTTGCTCGAGGGCGCGTACCTCGATCTCGTCGAGAGCGTTGATTACGGGGTTGATCCGACGAACGATATCGATGGCGTCTGGTACGGCACGCTGGACATCGCAAACGAGGGGTCGTCCGGTGCCGCAGTCGCACACGCGACGGGGCTTTTCGAAACGCCCGCAACACAGATCGTCAACGCCTGTGCCACCGGGAGCGATGCGTTTCGAAACGCCGTCCAGGCGATCAAGGCCGAGGACATCGATGTCGCGCTCGTGATCGGGGCCGAAAAGATGCTGGACTCGACGGAAGGCCTCATCGGCGGGGCGGCACTCGAACGGCTTTGGCGGGGACGCGGCGTGACAATGCCGGCGTTCTTCGGTATGCGTGCGACCCGTCACATGGATCAGTACGACACGACCCGCGAACAGATCGCGGCGGTGTCGGTGAAAAATCACGAGAACGGAACGAAATATCCACATGCCCACCAGCAGTTCGAGTGCTCCGTCGACGACGTCAAGGAGTCACCGACTGTGTCGTATCCGCTGAACCTGTACGATTGCTGCCCGGTAACTGATGGGGCCTGTGCCGTCCTCGTCGCTAGCGATGACCGCGCCCGCGAGTTCACCGACGCACCGGTCCGAGTCGCGGGCTACGGACTCTCTACCGATTCGTTCCAGCGTGGTGATGACCTCGCGCTGACGAATTTCCCCGCCTCCAGACACGCCTCCAGTACGGCCTACGAACGCTCCGGGTACGGTCCCGACGACATCGACGTCGCCGAGGTTCATGACTGCTTCTCGATTACGGAACTCATCACTTACGAGGACCTTGGATTCTGTGAACAGGGAGAAGGCGGGTCTCACATCGACGAGGGCATCCCCCACTTGGACGGAGAACAGCCGATCAATCCCTCCGGCGGCTTGTTGTCGAAAGGGCATCCGATCGGCGCGACTGGCGTCGCACAGATCGCCGAAATATTCGAGCAGCTCCGCGGAGAAGCAGGCGATGTGCAGGTTCCCGACGCTGAAGTCGGCATGCAACACAATATCGGCATCGGCCGCAACGCCACCGGTGCCGTCTCCTGTGTGAATATCCTCGAGCGATAGCTACTGCTACTTATTTTTATCCGGCGCCAATATGGGCCTCGCGGGTACCGTTCCTGACGCACCGTTCGAGACGTAAAACCGAGATGTCTTCCTTACTCTCCTTTCAGTTCCGCGAACGCCTGTTCGAGATCCGACTGTGCCGGGATGATACTTTCCCAGTCGAGCCAGATCACGTCGTCGGCAGATTCGGTGTAATCGTATCGGTTCGTGATCTCCTCCGGCGGGTCTTTGAGCTGAACGGGATATCCGTGCCCGAGCGTCAGTTCGACTGCGTTCTCGCGTTCATACATGTAATTGAAAAGGTCGTACACGTCGTCTTTGTTCTCGCTTTCATCGATCATGGTCCACCCCGTCGAATAGGTGAGACACCCCTCCTCGGGGATGACGTAGTCCATCGGGAGTCCATCATCGACCAGATTTTCCGTACGGCCGCCCCAGCCTTCGACGGCGTGTGCTTGCTCTTCCCGCAACAGACGGGGGAACTCGTCGCCTGCGGTCCAGTATTTAAAAATATTGTCGTGGAAATTCCGCTGTTCGTCCCAGACGCTCTGGAACGTTTCGTCGTCGCTAAGCGCTTCCGACGGGGAAATTCCCATCATCGCGCAATTGTTACAGAACCTCGTCGTGGCGTTATTGTGCATCGAGAGAACGTCGTTGTACTCCGATCCTTGCAGGTCTTCCCACGACGTCGGCTCCACGTGTTCCGTATTGTATGCGATTCCCTGTGAATTGTTGTAGTAGAAGAGTCCGTAGTCGTGTCCCTCGAGGAACGGTGCGTTTTTCCATGACTCTTTGATATTATCGTAATTCGGAACCTCTCCGTAATCCAATTCGGTGAACAACTCCTCGTCGTAGACGAGCGAGTGCTGTGCGAACGCGGACGGGACCAGGTTAGTGAAATCGAACGCCCCGGGATTGTTCGATATCAGTTCCATTATCTCGGTATCGTCAGCGGCCGACTGGTGCGTGATCTGCTTTCCATTCTCTTCGGCCCACTGATCCATCACTTGTCGTTCGGCTTCCTGAGTGACCCCGCCACGACTAATGTACGTAAGCGTGTTTTCACCGCCGCCGCCGCCGAGGCAACCCGTGACTGCCATCCCACTGATGACTGCACCCGATTGAAGTACTCGCCGCCGTGACACTGGTTGTCGCTGGTTAGCGTTTGCCATCGACATCTACTTTTCAGGGTCGGATATAAAGGTTGTGGAACATATCAACAAATCACTAGAGACGTGGCCGCCGCTGTCAGTGAGTAGCACGCGAGCGATTTCGCAGGAGTGTAATGGCGGACCAGCGGGCCGGATTCCTCCGTTCCGGTGTTGTCCGTATGGACGATAGGGGCCTTACTCTACCGAGTCACGACTTCAGTTCCATGAGAACCTCGTTCCAGTACTCGCTCCCGTCAAAGGCCAACTGGATTCGGTCCGCGATGCCGCCGTACTTGTCGAGGATCTCGTCCGCGAGCTCGTCCGGTGGGGCCTCGATCGCGAACGCATCGACCATGTCAGCAGTAACGAGTTCAGTCATTTCCTCCCACTGACCGTCTTTCGAGAGTTCGTGGAGTTCCATTCCGATGTCTTTCCAGCCGTGGATCTCGAGGACGTCATGGTATGTCCTGGTCGACCCGTAAAACGCGATTCGTTGTTTCGCCTCCTGTCTCATCGCTTCACGTTCGTCTTCGGTTTCGCCGGTAATCAGGAAGGGGCTGGCGGACAGCGTTACATTATTGGGGTCGCGGTCGCCGATTTCGGCGCCCGTCTCGATCAACGGCTTGATGACTTCCTCGGTGTACTTCGGCGTGTTGAAGGCGTGCATGCAGAGCCCGTCGGCGACATCGCCCGCCATCTTGAGCATGTACTCGTTTACTCCCGCCACCCAAATCTTCGGTGGCCCCGACTCGAGCGGGCCGGGATTGAATTCCTCGGTCATCAGTGAGAACTGATAGAAGTCGCCGTCAAAATCGAGCTCTTCCTCGTTACCCTGAAAGACGTCGAAGATGTGACGCAGTGCGAGGACTTCTTCACGGAGCCGCGGCCCCGGTTTTTCCCAGTCGAAATCGACCGAAAACCGCCGTTCGTTGTGTCCTTTCACCTGAGTTCCGAGGCCGAGTATCATTTGCCCGTCGGAGAACCGCTGTAGGTCCCAGGCCATGTACGCCATCACCATCGGTGATCGCGTGAATGCGGTCGCGATCCGCGTTCCGATATTTATATCCTCAGTTCTTTCGGCTATGAGTGGCAGCGGCAGGAAGGGATCTTCGTCGGTTTCGGGTGTAAAGACGCCGTCGAAGCCGAAATCTTCGGCTTGCCTGGCCAACTCCGCTGATTCCGACGATAGCCCCTTGACACTGGTGTCAATCTTGATGTCAGTCATTGCCAATTGATTCCACTACCGACATACAGTTAATAGTACCGCTGTCAGCGACTGAGCCCGCTTCCAGACGCGAAGCAGCCGGACGATAGTCGGTCCGAGAAGCCGACGGATCGTCTCAGCGATCGGACGGCGCAACGGCCTCCATGGTCGCGTCGATCGCATCGTCTTCCGCAGGACCGAGCCAGCCGATTCGAACGGCATCGCACCCATCGACAGCGGCGAAATCATCGATGACTGCATTCACCTCTTCAGGCGTCCCGCAGGCGACGAGCCCGTCGAGGACCTCCGCATTGATGGCCTCCATAGCTGCCTTGCGATCCCCATCGAACCAGCGACTCCGTACCTCTTCGACCATCTCCTTGTATCCCTGCTCTGCGATCGACCGGCGATAGAACGGCCCGTAGACAGATATCATGAACGCGACGTGTTGTCGACCGAGGGCCCTAGCCCGGTCGCCGTCCTCGAGTGCACACGCTCGGAGTAGAATCGAGGTACGCAGCGATTCGGGATCCCGGTTGGCCATCTCGGCGCCTCGACGGAGGTCCTCCATCCGTCGTTCGAGTCCCTCCGGCGTAAACAGCTGCGGGACCCACCCGTCTGCGAACCGCCCTGCGAGTTCCACGCCTTTCGGGCCGAGCGCGGCGACGTCGATCGGCATCTCTATCGGGGTGGGTAGCTCGAGGGACATGCCGTCGAGTTCGAATATCTCGCCGTCGTAGTCGACGCTCTTGCCGGCAGTCGCCATGTCGACGATCTCGATCGTTTCCCGTAGCCTCCGTAACGGCCGGTCGAAATCGAGCCCGTGCCACCCCTCGACGATAGCTGGCGAGCTGGTTCCGAGCCCTAGCCGAAAGCGGCCGTCTGCGTGCGTCTGTATCGATCCTGCGGCCTGTGCGATCTGGCTCGGCGATCTGGAGTACGGTCCGATTACCTCGTCGGAAATGCGGATGTCGTCGGTTCGGTCGGCGAGTATCGTAAGTAGGGCGATGCTATCCCATCCCGTTACCTCCCCGAAACTCAGGGTTTCGAAGCCGAGCGTTTCGGCCCGCTGGGCGACGGCGGCCAATTCGTCCAGCGTGTCGTGGCGCCCAGGCGACAGTGTCAGGTCGATTTCGACGCTGTTTGACATGGTTGCTGTAACGAGACAGTCCCAATTAAATATTTGTGCCGGCGATGTGTTTGGACGCCCGAACCGTTGGTCGTCGCGTGGGGATTCTCAGTCGTCGTCGTTGATCACGTGGAGTGCTCGCTCGGCGAGTTCGGGAACGCGTTGCTCCATTATCGGATAGTGCTCGTCGTCGGCGTTCCCCTCTATGTGGCGCCGGAAGAACATCTCACCGATCGCACCAAGTTTGTAGTACGCGAGCGCGCGATAGAAGCGGTCGTTCTCGAAACTGAATCCGGTCGCCGACTCGTACCGTTCGACGAGCGTCTCTCGGGTCCGATATCCGTCCTGAAGGAGATAGGCGGCATCGCCGGCGGTGCCGACAGTGGTCGTTTCGTCACCCTGGTCTGGCCAGTACGAGAGTAACCAGCCGAGGTCCGTAAACGGATCACCGAGCGTCGACATCTCCCAGTCCAAAACTGCCGTGATTGTCGGGGGCAGTTCCGGACCGAACATCACGTTATCCAGTTTATAGTCGCCGTGTACGAGCGTCTGCGGTGGATTCGACGGGACGTGGTCCTGAAGCCACTCGGTCACTTCGCGTACTTCGGGGATGGAGCGCTCCTCGGTGGTGGCCTCGAACGCCCACTCGTACTGTTGCTGCCATCGGTCGACTTGCCGCTGCGTAAAGCCGTCGGGATGACCGAATTCGTCGAGACCGATGGCTTCGTAATCGACGGTGTGGATGGACGCCAGCGTATCGATCATCTCCTCTCCCACTCGCCGCCGATACTCCGGTTGCCCGAATCGATCGGGTTCGTCGTCCCGAATTACGGTCCCTTCCATCCGCTCCATCACGTAGAACTCGGAGCCGATAACGTCCTCGTTCTCGCTGGCTACCACCGTCGTCGGAACCGGCACGTCCGTCCCCTGGAGCGCCTCGAGTACCGTGTACTCGCGAATTACGTCGTGTGCGGTGTCGGCGGTTTCGCCCGGCGGCGGACGCCGAATTACGAGGTCTCGATCACCCCACGTAACGAACAACGTTTCGTTGGAATGCCCTCCTGGGTGTCGATCAACGTCGAACCGGTCCGACGGACCGATGTGCTCTTCGAAAAACGCTTCGAGCGCGTCGAGATCGACGAGTCGGTCGAAGTACGTCTGGTCGTTTTCACTCATGTATTGTTTACTCCCATTCGTCCGTGATATTGGTATTCATGCCCTTAAATGTGTAGTCGTCCGCACACGGTGTCTCGAGGCTATAGTAGCCACTGAAACGATTCACACACTGATCGGACAGCTGTCGTTCGATCAGGCGTGCAATGACCTTCAGTGACTACTATAGTAGCGTTCTGCCCCCTCTACTGGGTCGACTGCGGGGTACGGAACGATCAGTCCCGGGGTTTGGGACGGATCGAAACCTCATCGAGGAGATCGGACGCCTGCTCTCGTAACTGCCCGCTCGAGAGGTCACTTGAGCTTCCCTTTCAGCACTTTTCCCGTCGGATTTCGCGGAAGCGCCGTTCGGAACTCGACCTCGCGCGGTTTCTTGTAGCTCGCAATCCGCTCTTCGACGTACGAGACGATCTCCTCCTCGTCGAGATTGGACGTCTCCTCGCGTGGAACGATGGCAGCTTTGACGCGTTCACCCCACGTTTCGTCCGGAACACCGACGATTGCCACTTCGTCTACCGCCGGGTGTTCGTGCAATACCTCTTCGATTTCCGTCGGGTGAATGTTTTCGCCGCCGGAAACGATCATATCGTCCGCACGGCCGACGAAGTACACGAACCCCTCTTCGTCCCGCCGGATGAGGTCGTCCGAAATGAACCAGCCGTCCTCGTCGAAGACCTCGGCCGTCTTCTCGGGCATACCGTGATAGCCCGCGAACACTGACGGACCCTTGTATCCCGCGCGCCCGATCTCACCGCGCGGGACGCGGCTCCCGTCCGAATCGACGACTTTCATTTCGAGGTTGAGGGCGGGTCGCCCTACGCTCTCCGCCTTGTCAATCGTCCGATCCGGCGGAAGGCGCGTCGACAGGGCTTCCGTCTGTCCGAAGCTCTCGACGAGATCCGTCTCGAACGTCTCGATGATCTCGCGTTTGAGCTCCGGGCCCGACGGCGCCGCTCCGGTTCCATAGCTCTCGAAACTCGAGAAGTCGTACTCTTCGAGACCGTCGACAGCGAGCAGTTGCCGACTCTGTGTCGGGACGAAGTACGACGAATTGATCGACTCCGCTTCGATGTAATCGAGAACTTGCTCTGGGTCGAATCCATCGACGACGATCGTCGTTCCGCCAGCGTAGAAATTCGTGATAAACGGCACGAACGCGCCGACGTGAAACAGCGGGGTTATGATCATGTGACGGTTCCCCTGCTCAATGTGGTCCCCCTCGTAGACGCCGTCGGCCGCAAGCGTGATCAGATTGTCGTGCGTGAAGATGCACCCTTTCGGCTTTCCGGTCGTTCCGCTCGTGTACATCAAGGCTGCGTCGTCGTTCCGTCCGGGAACGATATCGACCGGCGCATCCGACGCGTTCGTCACGACCGTCTCGTAATCGACGGCGAACGACGGCGCTTCCTCGCCAACGTACAGGAACGTCTCGACGGGAACGTCGGGATGATCGTGAATATCGGCGATCGTGTCGGCTCCAAACTCGTCCACGATTGCCGTTTGAGGATTGCTGTCCTCGAGCACGTATATCACCTCCTCGCCTTTGAATCGGTGGTTAATCGGGACCGGAAGCGCGCCGAGTTTCATCACGGCGAGGAAGACCTCGAGCGTCTCGACGTTGTTCTTCATATACAGCGCGACGGTGTCCCCCTCGTCGACGCCGCGTTCCCGCAAGCCGTTCGCGATTCGGTTCGTTCGGTCGTCGAATTCCCCGAACGTGTATTCCGTTACGCGTCCGGTTTCCGTTCGGTGAATCGCCGCTTCTCGCTCGGGGTACTTCCGCGCGTTTCGTTCGGCCAGATAGCCGACCGTAAGCCCATTCATGCGTTCATACACCACACATACCGGGATAATAGTTACGCGTATCCCGTTCCGGTTGCACTGCCGTTACACATGCTCGGTTCGAGGGCGATCGGAGTTTTACGGCGCATGACGGCCGCAAAGCGGTTTCTGTACTGTTTCACACCGCTTTTCGACGGGTCAGACGATGAGTCGGGACAACTATAGTAGCCACTGCAAGTCACTGCACACCTGATCGCACGGCAGCTGTGCGATCAGTGTGTAACTAGTTGCAGTTGTTACTATACTGCGAGTTTCGCTTCGGAAATCCCTCCTCCAGTCAAAGCAGCGATCCGGACGCTTGCGGGAATCCAATCTGCGTACGCCCGTTGCGGTGTGAGATAACGAGGAAATCAATGTTTTCGGTCGGACGTTTTCGTTCGCTATGGCTGGATCGCTGTTCTAACAGTGTATTACGTTCGTACGATTCTACTGAATCCACCGACGGCGTCGGGAAAGTCGTCAGAATGATTGAATAGAAGCCGAAGAGGAAGCGTTGTACAAAAGACTCATTCGTTACACGCGCATAGAGAGACACCCTGTCGCGGTCATACCGAACGATAGTATCCCGTACTGGTCGTTTCCGGCGACGCCACTCGCGCTGTGTTCTTCTTCGTGAGTATCACGCCACTCACTGTCGCAACGACTGGATTCAATGGCCGCAACAGAATCTCGCTGCCACATCGCGCGGACTACCTGGCGCTCTCGGCGGCCGGAATGTGGGGTCCGACGCTGCTTCAGGCTGCCGTGGTCGTTGCTATCCGTGGATTGTTGGCGTATGAGAACCAGGACTTCGGACTCATCCGGCCGAAGTCGAAACCGGGCGATTGATTCGCCTCGCCAGGTTATTTATCTCGGATGGTCACCGAAATGTTCTTCCGTTCAGGTTCGTCTGTAGTACCGAATGCCGTCCTCGACGGCGCTCTGTACTTGGCTGTGGTGTTCGAGATATCCGACGAGGCCGACGGTTTCCGCGAAGATTCGGCTGATCTCCCGTTTCGTTCCCGCTCTCTCTGCGGCGATTTGAAAGGCCGTGGTTCGGCTGGATTCGATCCGTTCGAGGCATTGCTCGCATTTGTTCTCGAGGTCCGTTATCGATCGGTCGAGACACTCCTGATACTGATCGTGTACCGGCCCATGTCCGGGATATACCTGATCGAAGTCGTAGGTTTTGAGTCGGTCTAGCGAGGAACGGAACTGCCGCACGCTATCCCTTACGCCGTCGTCGAAGTTAACGAGCAGTGATGGTGCGCGAAACGGTCGTATCGCCATGTCGCCGGAGAAAATCACTCGGTCGCCGTCGAGCGTCGTCCCGAAACAGACGTGACTGATGTGATGGCCCGGGGCATAGATCGGTTCCAATTCGCGTCCGCCAACAGTGAGAGGCTCGTCGTCGACCCATACGTCGACTGCTTCTTCGGGAAGGGATTCGCGAACGACCCGATGGGCGACGAGCAATCGTTCGCTGGCGGACTCCAGGCGACGAGGTTCGAGGCCGTTCTCGAGGAGGTTCGCCCGCGTTCGCTCGGTGACCGTTTCCATGTCCCGTCCGTATCGTTCTCGCATTCGTTTCGGCGCGTAGATTACCGGCGATCCTGCCTCATGGAGCGTCCGCGTCTGGCCGACGTGATCCGTATGGCCGTGCGTGAGCACGACGTGCTCGATGTCGGCCGGCACGTATCCGTGGTCAGCTAGTTCCGCACGCAATTCCTCCGAGCCGCGTTCGCCTGGCGTCCCCGCATCGATGAGAATCGGCTCGTCGTCGGCTATCAAATACGCCGCCGCGTGGCCGGGTCGCCAGTCAACGGAAAACTCTAGTCGGTGTATCTCCGCATCGCAGTCCGAAACAACAGTTTGATCAGCGTCGTTCATACGTCCAGTATGGAAACCCCAGTAGATAAATTTCTATTGGAGGCAAATATGACTGGTAGAAAATCACTAGGAAAACTAACCAGTAAGATGACGGAAGTAGCGCATTGACCGGTTGTTAGTAGTTATCGATTCCGAGGCGGTTTGCCGACGAGCCGGTACTAACCGAGTTCGAATCCGCGATATAGCCCTCCCATACGAATATTACTCCACATTCACCAACAAATCTAATAACATACTTAGGGTGTTATTCGAGTGTCAGTGCGCATTGAGTAGTGTGTGAAAAAAAGGCGGACACCTTCTTGTGGCTCGTTCCCATACAGAGAACATCCTCGTTATTACGGAAAATTCGAGGCGAAAGCCTCGCTCTTTAGGGCGGGGATGAAGCCGACCAACAGTATGCAACCGCCGTCGATGGCATAGACGGGGTTCCACCGAGTCTTTAAGCTGTCCGACTGTGATAGTATGTATAGATAGTAAAGAGTACCCGTCACGCGAAATACGAACTCTACTACTAGGCACTGTCTAGTTCTGCACCTCCTCGACTGGCACGCTTCCGTCGAGAACTTGATGCGGTCGTTGGTGATTGTAGTAATGCACGAACTGTTCAAGCCACTCTCGGACGCTCGCCCGACTGCCCACCCACGAGTTATGGAAGCGGTCAATCCGCATCTTGAGCGTATGAAACCACTTTTCGATGCGGTTTCGGTCATCCCAACCGTCGAAATGCCCTTTCGAAAGAACTCGCCGACGGGTTAGAACGCGTACTCGAGGAGGTAGAACGAAGCGACGCACGTTGTCTGGTCATTCGAGGGGCAGGGGACGCGTTCTCTGCCGGCGGTGACATCAGCAGCATGGTCGAATCGATAGAAAACGACGTGCCGATCGACGATCGCGTCCAGGGACTCCTGCAGTCGACGAACCGAGTGATGAAGCGACTCGGCGAATTTTCGCTTCCGACGATCGCCAAAACCGACGGCCCAGCAGTCGGAGCCGGTGCGAACATCGCGATTTTATGCGATTTACAACTCGCGAGTGATCGCGCATCGATCGACTTCGTCTCTCGCCAAGTCGGCCTCGGCGTTGACACTGGGACATCACATCGGTTACCGCGCTTGGTCGGTGAGGAACTCGTCTTTACCGGAAAGATCGGAGACGCACAGGAGGCGTCCGAGATCGGGCTGTTCAACCACGTTTTCTCGGGAGACGAATTCGACGAACGTGCGGACGAGATTATCGAATCGATCGCGACCGGACCGACGGTCGCGTTGAAACACGCGAAACGACTACTCAGTGAGAGATGCAATAAATCACTCGGCGAAGCGATGACCGACGAGGCGGTTGCACAGGGAGTTATCTTCGGGACCGAGGATCACGAGGAGGGGTTTCAAGCATTCTTGAACGGTCGGTCGCCCGAGTTCGACGGTCGGTGAGAAGGATCCTCTGAAACGGTCTTTTTGTAGGGATTGCCATTACGTGGACGTTTGTCCAGAAGAGAACGATGGCGAGTATCACTGAGTAGCGCAGACAGTGTTCGAGTACGTTCGTGCGTTCGTTTCGGTTCCTTACTTTGTTTCTGCACGGGAGAGTCCGTCTCGGCTTCGTCACTGTAATAGGTCCGCAGGTAGCAACCGATCCCCAGCGGTTCAGGTGTAGTCGAGGATGTCCGTCTGAGGGCATTCGCTCCCGATTTGTGCAATCAGACTGAAAATTACGAGAAGGGGATCCAAGCCTTTGTAAACGAACTGCCGTTCGGGTTTGAGGGCCCGTGAGACGCACTCGAGGGAGACTTCTCCTGCTGAGAATGTCGACAGTTTTTAAGGTAATTCCCAAATAACTCACTACCATGTGGGAAGATAGCAATGGGCAATCTGGATCGCGTAGTCCTCGATCGACGACCCGTCGGCGCGTCCTACAGACGGGCGCAGTAACAACAGGGATCGCTATCGCGGGATGTCTCAACGGCAGTGGCGATTCGCTCACGTTTATCAGTCGTGGTGGAACGACGCAAGAAGCTGAACGAGAGAAATTCGAAGAATGGAGTGAAGAGAGCGGAATAGAAGTCACGCATCAGGAGGCAGCGGGTGACACCGAAATTCTCAACCTCATCGCGGAGAACCCGGATGCGTTCGACTTCACGAATCCGTCGTCGTCCGGACTCACGTTGCACCGAAGCCAATACGACGGCGAACTGTTCGCGGATATCGACTACGATCATCTCCCAAATTATCGGGAAAATATCCAGGAGGAGTGGCAGAATTCTCCGGCAATCGACGGTCACGACGACGGAATCTTCTACTATATTTCCACACAGGGTATCGGATACAATCGGGACCAGGTCGACGAAATCACGACGTGGGAAGACATCAAGGATGACGGACTCGAGGGGACTGTCGCTCTTATCGACAACGCACAGGTCAGGTTCGGAAACGCATGCGCGGCGCTCGAATATGACACCGGTGAAGCGGCCACCGATGACGCGATGTTCGAGGACGTGATCGCGGAAATGGAAGAGCAACATACGAACGTATTCGGGTACTGGACTGCCGGCAACGAGTTTATGCAATTGATGCGTGAAGACCAGGCGTACGTGGCCTCAGCGTGGGGTGGACGCGTTCAGGTGATGAACGAGGACGGCTATAACGTCGAATATGTCATTCCGGACGAGGGTTGCGTCGCTCACACCAATTACTTTTCTATTGTCGAAAATAGCGATAAAAAGGAGGACGTCTACGACCTCCTCGACTGGCTTTACGACACGGAGAACGCCATCGAACTAAGTACTCGGCATAATTATCCGATACCGATCACGGATCCGCCGGAGGAACTCACCTCCCTCTTCGAATATGTCGACCACCCGGATGACCTGACGTGGATCGACTGGCCCGCAGTACTCTCTGAACGCGAAAGGATTATCGAACGGTTCAACGAAATCAAATCGCTTTGAGTCGGTTACTGCATCGGTTTCTCTGAGCTACCGATCGGCCGCGGAGCGGTGACGACTGGCGGTCCGAGGCACCGCGTGGTGCGGTCATCAGCGGAGAAGGTCATACACTGGTTGCACAGCACGTCGTTCACGGCCAATTATTCGTTCGGCAGAACATGACGAATTTGCACCGGCGATACACTGGTGAGCGGTTTACGTGAGGCGGGTCCCGTTATTCGAGTTCGACTTTTCGAACTTTTCCGCTCGTCGTCCGCGGGAGTTCGTCGATAAACTCGATCTCGCGAGGGTGTTTGTACGCTGTGAGGTTATCGAGGGCGAATTCCTCGATCGCTTTCTTGGTCACGTCACTTCCGGGAATCGCGTCTGCCGTCGTGACAACGAAAGCCTTGGGCACTTCGTTTCGCCTCTCGTCCGGCACACCAACGACGGCCACGTCGGCTATCGCTTCGTGTTCTCGCAGGAGGTCCTCGACCTCGCTCGGATAGACGTCGTACCCTGACGTGACGATGACGTCCTTCGCTCGATCGACGATTTCGTAGTAATTGTCCTCGTCGCGACGGGCGAGGTCTCCGGTTCGGAAATAGCCGTTCTCGTCGAAGGCGTTCTCGGTCTTCTCCGGTAGCTCGTGATACCCCGCCATCACGTGCGGCCCCCGAATCAGTAACTCGCCTTTCTCACCGGTCGTGACCTCGTTGCCCTCGTCATCCACGATTTTGCAATCGGTCATTCGGAATGGCTGTCCGATGGTTCCGAGCCGCGGACCGAACGTCGAGTTGTGGCCGGCGTGAGTCGCGCCGCTCGTCTCCGTCAGGCCGTATCCCTCGTACATCTCGACGTTAGCGACCGACTCGAATTTCTCTTGAACGGTCACGGACATTCTCGCACCGCCCTCCCCGACCGATTCCAGACTCGAGAGGTCGTACTGACCGAACGATCCGTCGTTGATCATATCGACGTACATCGCGGTGACCCCGTTGAACGACGTTATCTCGTTCTCCTCGATCACGGCCATCGCGTCGGCTGGATCCTAGTTGGCAGGATCTCGAAGATCGAGACGACCTCCCTTGATCAGCGGTTGCCACGTACAGTAATAGACACCCGTTGTGTGATACAGTGGTAAGAATACTAACTTCCGTTCGTCATCGGGATCATCGACCCCCGTATCGAGGCCGGCGAACGCCTGCGCGCGCAGGTTCCCGTGCGTCGAGAGAACGCCCTTCGGTTTCCCGGTCGTTCCGCTCGTATAGAGCTGGGTAGCAACGTCGTCCTTCTGGCGGTCGACGCAGAGTGGATTACCGTCCACTTCTTCGAACGGAACGTCCCCTTCACGGCCGTCTCCGACGGTAATCACGAGGAGATCGAGACCGGTCTTCTCGAGCGTTTCGTCGACGGTATCTCGGAGCGATTCGTGGGTAACAATCGCCTTTGCGCCGGAATCGGTGAGCTGATGCGCCAGTTCGCGCGCCTGGTACTGTGGATTAGCGGGCGAAAATGGAATCCCCGCCTTGAGAGCACCGAAGAACGCGATTAGAAACTCGGGACAGTTCGGAACGTATACCAGCACCCGATCATCAGGTTCGAGCCCTCGCTCGGCGAGCCCACCGGCAAACGTCGCCGAGCGATCGCGTAATTCGGTGTGTGAAACCGTTCGATCGCCCATCGTAATCGCAGGGACATCGCCGCGCTTCGTTGCGGTCACGTCGTGGAGTGATCCGATATTCTCGGTTCCGCTCTCTTGGGCCTTGATGAATCGCCATACGGCGTTGGATTTGACTAGCTCACAGCACGCTTGATGTTGTAGACGGCACACATCAGAACGATTTCACGGAACTCTCGATACCAGGATCGCGCACGCACGGCGTCGCCGAGCGTGCGCTTGATCACCGAGAAGACGGTCTCATATAACGCTCTCTGGCCGTAGAGAGTCCCATCGATCCGCGCATTATGCGCGTGATCGATGGGACGGAACTCACGATGCTTTATTAACGGCCTCACACCTTCTTTCCTCAGCTTATCGCGTAATTGCTGCCAATCGTAGCCTTTGTCGGCGGCGAGGCTGTGCAACTCGCCCACGTTGCGGCGGGCGAGTTGCCAGCCGAGTTGGGTGTCATGACGTTTCTCGGTCGTACAGTGAACGTCGAGAACAGCCTGTGACTCTGTATCGACGAGAGCGGTTGTTTTGAGTGTCTGCACACGGTAATTCGTCCGTCGGCAGTAGTGTTTGCTGGCGTTTTCGCGGTCGAAAAACGTCGCGTCCATCGCTGCATGGCCAGATGACTCGTGCAGCTGCGCCGACAGGCACAGCAGCACTCGCCAGACTGCCATCTTGATCCTGTCAAACGCCTTCACTAGCGTCGAGTGATCAGGGAGATCGGCCTTGAGAAGGCCGATCTCCGCCAGTATTTGTGGCATTTCGCTCAAGAGGTCGAGCGCTTCGCGGTAGGATTTCTCCAAGTAAATCCGGAGACAATGGAGCGAGACGACGGCGTAGTCGGCGAATCCGCCGCCACCTTGCGGGGCGGCGGATTCGCCTCGGCCACCATACACTTTTAGCCAACGTCACCACTTTCCCAGTGAAGCGGGAAATTTTAGACATAGAGCATCCGCCGTTTCCCGCTTCAACTCCCTAGTTGTGACGGTTCAAGTCGGTGCTATATAGCGGTTCACCAGAGCCTTTGATTTCAATTGGATCGAATTCCTGAACTTAAGCCTCAAGTTCGTCCTCCACCCGTCTCGGAGCGGATTCACGCAGGCGTAGGAACGGAACCTGTCGGGCCACCGGTCCACGACCGCACCTGCTTTATCGTTGGCGACCAGCCCGTCGTGAAAGGCGTAATCGGCACTGGATGAAACGTCGCCATGTCCGTGTAACTCTCTTCGAACAGCATCGTCGCCGTCTCTTCGACACCCCAATCTCGCACGAAGCCCTCAGGGTGAAGGTATACTCATCGGAGACGACGCTCGACACGTTCCCGAAAAGCATCTCTGTGATCCTCTCGGCGTGCTGTTCGTTGCGGTAGTTCGACGGGGACATGTTGTACGAGTGCGTTACGGCGTCGTACACGAACATCTCATTAAGGTCTAACATGGAAACCCTCCGTGTCGTTCTCAGTTTCTTCGTTCGTGCTCCCACCAGACATGACTGTGGTATTTGATACCATGATCATTCATTGATAACGTGTAACCATCCATCACTAATACCCAGACTGTTTAACCTTCCACAGAGACAATAGACAATTGACTGATGGAACGGCCGACTCGTCAGAAAGAGCGTGATGATGTGACAGAGCGCGACCCAACTGAACAGGAGGACGTTCAGACCTGTCCTGAATATGACTCAAATACACTCATTAGAAGTCCAGATGAGAGCGAAGTGAGCTGCGAGGACTGTGGGTTGATTCTTGAAGAAGAGGCTATCGATCACGGTCCAGAATGGCGCGCATTCAACAACTCGGAGCGGGAGAGCAAATCTCGCGTTGGAGCGCCGATGACCCAGACGATGCACGATAAGGGGCTAACCACCACGATCGACTGGAAAAATAAAGACGCCTATGGACGGTCCCTCTCTGCAGAAAAGAAGAGTCAGATGAACCGGCTGCGGAAATGGCAAACACGGATCCGAACGAAGGATGCTGGCGAACGAAACCTTCAATTTGCGCTTTCTGAAACGGACCGGATGGCCTCTTTTTTAGGGGTCCCCCGATCTGTTCGGGAGGTCGCTAGCGTCCTCTATCGACGCGCCCTTGACGAGGATCTCATTCGCGGACGCTCAATTGAGGGTGTTGCCACGAGTACACTGTATGCGGCTTGTCGTATGGAGGGGATTCCGCGATCGCTGGATGAAGTCGCGGCTGTATCACGCGTTGAACGCATGGAGATTGGTCGCACGTATCGGTATTTCTCCAAGGAACTCAGTCTTGAGATGGAGCCTGTTGACCCGAGGAAGTACGTGCCTCGGTTCTGTTCTGAGCTTGATCTATCCGAAGAAGTACAGGCAAAGGCAAATGAAATCATTGATACGACAGCTGAAAAAAGGGATGTTGTCAGGAAAGTCACCAACTGGATATGCCGCGGCTGCGATCTACGCGAGCGCACTCCTTTGTAATGAGAAAAAGACACAAAGGGAAGTTTCCAATGTTGTTCAAGTAACCGAGGTCACCCTTCGAAACCGGTACCAAGAACAAATCGGTGCTATGGGACTTGGTAATTAGGAGAGTGTTAGAGGACGGTCCGAAATACCTATCACGGTATGTGTTGGTTCATCCCAATGTACATGGAGTTACACGACCCGAACCAGATAGCACAGTACGAGGAGGCGGGCGTCTGGGAAGACGAGACGCTACTCGATCGGTTCGCGGACACCGTCGCTCGAGATCCCGAGCGGATGGCCGTCGTTGATCCACCGAACACATCGAAACTGGTCGATCGAGAGCCCGAGCGACTGACGTACGCAGAGCTTTCCGAAGCCGTCGACGCCGTCGCAACCTCACTCCGCGAGCGCGGCATCGGTAAGGACGACTTCGTCGTCGTACAATTACCGAACACGTGGGAACTGGCCATGCTGTACTTGGCGGTTGCCCGGGCGGGGGCTATCATATCACCGATGCCGATCCAGTGGCGGCGACACGAGCTCGAACACGTGGTCGACATAACGGAGGCCGTCGCATACGTCGGGCCGCGGGACTTCGACGGGTTCGATCACGTCGAGATGGCAACGGAGTTCGCCGCCGCATCGGAGACCCTCGAGCGCGCGATCTCGTTCTCAGATATTCGGGACTTTACGACTACCGATGCGGACACCTCGGCGATCGATGACATCGAAATCGGTGCGAACGAGGTGTTCAATATTCAGTGGACATCCGGTACGACTGCGGATCCCAAAGCGTGCCCGATGACGCACAACAACTGGCAGTCAAATCCGCTCCCACTGTTGTGTGACACGAACGACGGCGACATCGTCCTCTGTGCGGCGCCGTTGGTCAACATGACTGCGCTCGGTGTCAACTACGTCCCGTGGCTGCTCAATCGCGGAACACTCGTGCTCCATCACCCCATCGATCTCGATCTGATGGTCGAGCAGATACAAGACGAGGGCGTTACGTTTACTATCCTGGTTCCGACCATGCTGAATCAGTTGCTCAAACACCCCGACGTCGACGACTTCGACCTGAGTGACATCGAAACGATCACGACTGGTTCAGCTGCTCCCTCGGAGTGGGCGATACAAGAGTTCGACAAGCGGTGGGGGATCGAAATTATCAATATTTGGGGACAGAACGAGGGGACATCCACTATTAGTGGCCCGAAAACGACTCCGTTGGAGCGCCGTACAACGGACTTTCCGCGGTTCGCCGAGGATATCGACTGGGGTATCGACGATCCGCGGATCGACACCGTCGACATCCGTATCGTCGACCCGGAGAGCGGCGACGAGGTAACCGAACCGGGCGAAGTCGGCGAGGTCGCGTTCCGAGGACCGGGACTCATGGCTGGCTATTACAACCAACCCGAGGTCACCGCGAACGCGTTCGACGAAGACGGGTACTTTTTCACTGGCGATCTGTTCCGAGTCGAAGAGGACGGTTTCATGAGTTTCTTCGATCGGAAGAAAGACGTCATCATTCGGGGCGGGTTCACCATCAGTGCGAAGGAGGTCGAGAACATCGTTATCGAGCATTCGAAGGTCGCGGACGCGGCCGTCGTCGGCGAACCGCACGAAGACCTCGGCGAGCGCGTCGCGGTCTTCGCAGTTCCACAGTCAGGAGAGGAACTTTCGCTCGAGGATATAACGGAGTACATGGGTGACAACGTCGCCATCTACAAGCGACCCGAACGGCTGGAAGTCGTCGAGGAAATCCCCCGAAACCCGGTCGGGAAAGTCGTCAAGACGGACCTCCGAGACCGATTACGGTCCGGCGATCCGGCCGGCTGACGGACGTTCGCTCGCCTCAACGGTACAGCACCGGTCCGACGGAAGACAAAGGAACGTCTCAAAGCCATTTTTGCGGAAATCTGTGAGGACAAGGGCCTCGAACTGGCCGAGTGCGAGGTCATGCCTGACCACGTACACCTGTTCATCGGGAGCCCGCCCAAGAACGCCCCGTCACTCATCGTCAACTGGGTGAAAGGAATCTCGGCGCGGAAATACAATCAGCGGTACGACGACCGTGTGAAGTGGACTCGTTCGTACTACATCGGAACAGCGGGAAGTACCTCGAAGGGCGCTATCAAACAGTACATCGCTGAACAGCAAGGTGATGACAAATGAAGCGCGCCAATACCTTCGAGGTGGTTCCACAGACCGAAGACGACAGAGAGTGCCTCCGACGGCTACTCGATGCCTCCGCATCGCTGTGGAACGAATTGACCTACGAACGTCGCCAGAACTACTTCGGTGACGGCGACGTGTGGGACACTTCTGAGTACCGAGGATGCTACAACGGTGTCGTCGGTAGCGCAACCGTTCAACAGGTCACGCGCAAAAACAGCGAAGCGTGGCGGTCGTTCTTCGCCCTCACGGAGAACGGTGAGAACGCCACCCCACCGTCGTACTGGGGCAACGAGGAAGATGGACGAGAGCTCCGTACCTACATCCGCAACGACCAGTACACGATTCAGTGGGACAAGCGGAGCCGTCTCGAAATTCCCGTCGGAGAGGAACTGAAAGACGAATACGGACTCGGCTACCACGAACGACTCCGCCTCGAAATCCGGGGCAACCCGAAGTGGGACGGCAAACAGGGTCGTCTGGAACTGGAGTACGACGAAGTGAGCGACACGTTCAGGGCTTTCCAACCAGTCACTGTCCCTGATTCTCGACTGGATTCACCACTGGCTTCTCACGAAGCCGCCCTTGACGTTGGCGCAAACAATCTCGTCGCCTGTTCCACGACGGCTGGAAGCCAGTACATCTACGCCGGTCGGGAGCTGTTCGGACGGTTCCGCGAGACGACCGACGAGATCGCCCACCTCCAGTCGAAGCTCCGTGGGGGGCGCTACAGTTCCAAACGGATTCGGAAGCTGTACAGACAGCGAACGAAATGTCGTGACCACGCACAGAACGCGCTGGTGCGCGATCTCGTTGAGCGGTTGTACGACGAGGGCGTGGCGACGGTGTACGTGGGCGACTTAACCGACGTACTGGACGCTCACTGGTCGGTCAGAGTGAACGAGAAGACGCACAACTTCTGGGCATTCAAGAAGTTCATCACCCGTCTCGCGTGCCTCTGTGAGGAGTACGGCATCTGTCTCGAAGTCGAGTCAGAAGCATGGACAAGTCAGACGTGCCCCGAGTGTGGCGACCGCGAGGAAACAACGCGCCACAGAGATACGCTGACGTGTCCATGCGAGTTTGAGGGACACGCCGACCTCACGGCGTCAGAGACGTTCCTTCGAGAAAACAGCGAAATGGAAGTCAGGCCGATGGCACGGCCCGTGCGATTCGAGTGGACGACCACGATTGGTCGGGGAAACCACACCCTCACGAAAGTTCCAAAGAAGTGCGCACAAACCCGCAAGTTGCTTCCGTGGGTCGGTAGACGAACCCCCCAACGGAGGAATCCTCGTGCTTCAGCGCGGGGAGGATGTCAATCCCGATCTTCATCCCTGGCCGCTTCCGAAAAGGGGAATCATTATTATGGACGACAAACTCTAACAAATTGCGATGGATTTAGGTATCAACGACAGAACCGCCGTCGTTACTGGCGGTGCCGGACGAATCGGAAGCGCAGATTGTCGAACGCTCGCGGAAGAGGGCGCAGACGTCGTCGTCCTCGACGTCGACGAAGACGGTGCCTCCGAAGTCGCCGAAGAGGTGAACGAAACGGCAGGCGGAGGAGACGCCATCCCGCTGCTTTGTGATTTGACCGACAGGGACGACGTACAGGAATCGATGGACGCCGTTCGAGACGAGTTCGGCGGCGTCGACATTCTCATCAACAACGCCGCGATGGTGGACGCGCGCAACCGCATCGCCGACTTCGACGATGAGACCTGGGATCGGGACGTCGAGATTAACCTGACCGGAACGTACAACATCAGCAAAGAGGTCTTCCCGAAGATGTGTGACCGCGGTTGGGGTCGCGTCATCAACATGTCGTCGATGGCCGGCTGGTACGGCGGGTTCGGCCAGTTCTCGTACTCGGCGACGAAAGCGGCGATGCTCGGTGTCGGAAAGACGATGGCGCTCGAAGGCGCACAGTCCGGGGTCACGTCGAACGTCATCGCTCCGAACATCGTCGTCGATCAGTGGTCCGATATGACGCCAGACGAACTCCGCGAAAACGTCGACGAGTACTTCGCCCGAATCGCGGAGGCAACACCGATGCGACGCCTCGGTAGTGAGGACGACGTTGCGAACATGATTGCCTATCTCAGTTCGGAGCAGGCGTCGTACGTGACTGGACAGGTCATCGGCGTGACCGGCGGTATCGACCTCTTCTCGTTCTAACAGGGTCTCGTTTCCTTTTTGGTTTCTTCCCGGAGCACGTAGCCGACGAAACGGGAAAGGCGAGTCCGCTTGGAACGATCACAGCGAGCCGGCAATTCGGCACTACACGATGTCTCCCACCCGTATCGAACGGGCAGCTACTTGGACGTTCTCGGAGCCGAATACGGGGGATAATTTCGCTGCGTTACCGTCCTTCGAACTCGGGTTCGCGATCCTCGAGGCGCGCCGTGAACCCTTCCGTGTAGTCGTGTGTGTCGTCGAGTTGTTTCCCGAGGGCGTTTTCGTAAGCGAGTCCCTCGTCGAGTGGGGTTTCCAAGGCAGCGTTGAGCGCTTTGCGGGCCCGCTCCATGCCAAGTGGCGCGTTCTCGGCGAGATTGTCCGCGAGCTCACGAGCACGGTCGTCGACGGCTTCCGCATCGCATACCTCGTTTACTAGCCCGATTTGCTTAGCTTCTTCAGGGTCGATGAACTCCCCGCTGAGGACCAGTTCTTTCGCTTTTGCCAGTCCGATCATACGAGGGAGCCGCTGTGTCGCGCCACCGTGCGGGAACGTACCGAGTTTCACCTCGATAACGCCGTACTGTGCATCTTCCGAGATGATCCGGAAGTCCGCGGGGAGGGACAGTTCGAACGCGCCGGCGGGCGCGGCTCGTTTGATCCCAACGACGGTTGGGACGCGAGCCGTTTCGATTGCGTCGACGACATCCCCGAGTAGATCTCCCTGGGAGCCAGTACTGCGTGATTCCCGTTTCTGGGCTTGCTCTCCCCGGTCACGCATCATTTCGAGGTCCATCCCGGCACAGAACACCGGACCCTCACCGAGCAACGTGATCGCGCGAACGCTCTCGTCCGAATCCACTTCGGTAATCGCCTGCTTCAGGTCGGTCAGCAGGGCCTCGTTCATCGCGTTGCGCTTCTCTGGTCGATTTAGAACGATATCGGCACGGTGTTCGTCGATCTCCACGAGTACGTTGCCGCTTCCTATCTCGCGCATGATCGTTAATCAACATCCGTCCCCTTAGTTCCTATCAAAGTGGTAGTCCGTTCGTCGCGGTTCGATGTCTTCGACTGACCGTTCGAAAGTGATAGATACCTAATTTGATGGCTGCCGTAGACAAAGCTATTAATAGCTCGATGATAATGTGACACATGCCAATGAAAAACGCTGTCATTGTTGATGCAGTGCGAACCCCGTTCGGGAAACGAGATGGATCGTTCCGCGATACTCATCCACAGGACCTCGCTGCGGAGCCGCTTAAAGCGCTCCGAGAACGGAACGGATTCGACCCGGAGACGATCGAAGACGTCATCTACGGGTGCGTGAGTCCGGTCGACGAACAGGGACTGAACGTCGGTCGGCTCGCACCGATGGTCGCTGGCTGGGGCGATATCGTTCCGGGCGTCCAGCTCAACCGAATGTGTGGTTCCGGTCAGCAAGCGACTAACTTTGCGGCTGCAAACGTCATGGCCGACCAACACGACGTCCTCATCGCGGGCGGCGTCGAGCACATGACTCGCGTTCCGATGGGATCCGACGCGAACTCGGACAGCCTCACGGACACGTACTTCGAGCATTTCGACGAACGGACGAATCAGGGCGAGGGTGCCGAACGCATCGCCGAAGAGTGGGACCTCTCCCGAACGGAACTCGACGAGATTGCCGTCGATTCCCAGCAGCGCTGGAAGCGGGCCTGGGACGAGGGACGCTACGACGATCAGGTGATCCCTGTCGAGACCGAACTCGACGGGGATGACGTCGTCGTGGAGCAAGACGAACATCCCCGACCGGGAACCGATCTCGAGACGCTTTCGAACCTGCCGCTGTCGTTCCGTGAGGAAGGGGACGGGTTCCACCATCCCGGGAACTCCTCCGGAATCGTCGATGGATCGTCCGCCTTGCTCATTGCGAGCGAGGAAGCCGCTGCGGAACACGGCTGGGACCCGATGGCCCGTATTCGGCAGACGGAGGTCGTCGGCGTTGATCCGGTGACGATGCTCAAGGGCCCGATTCCGGCAACCGAACAGGTCCTCGAGAAGGCGGATATGACTGTCGGCGACATCGATCTCTTCGAGGTCAACGAGGCGTTCGCGTCGGTCGTCGGCGCGTGGCTCGAGGAGTCGGGCGCGTCCTGGGAGGACGTCAACGTCAACGGCGGGGCGATCGCCCACGGTCACCCGCTGGGCGCGACCGGCGCGATGTTGCTGACCAAACTCGCCCACGAACTCGAGCGAACGGGGCAGGACACCGCGCTGTCGACGATGTGTATCGGATTCGGCCAGGGTGTCGCAACTATCATCGAACGGGTCTGAACCGCGTTCGGACGGCGCCGTCGCTTTCCAGCTCACTTTTACGTAACTGGCGGTACTCACTCTGGCTCCGCCATCCGTACGCCAGTTACGGGAGGCGGTGTCTCGAGAACGTCACGTTATTCGGCTCGTCTGGACCCGTTCGGTCTCCGCTTCAGACGGTCGCGACCGTCACACGAATCGAAGTGACGAGGAGAACGCGGCTCAGTCGGTCAGACCCGTAGCCGTCGAACGAAGCGCATCGGCTCCCTGCAGATGCGAGAGCAGCGTCTCGTGCAGTGGACCGTTCGATCCGAGCAGTTCGTTTCGCGTGTCGAGACCGACGTTTGGCTCGTACTGAGTGCCGTCTGCCGTCGTTACGGTCGCCCCCGCCGTGCAAGCGATGACCAGCCCCGCGTTGACATCCCAGGGATAGGTATCGTACTCCCAGACGGCGTCCGCGCTGCCGGCTGCGAGATAACAGAGGTTCAGTGCAGCAGAGCCGAGCCGACGAACGCCTCGGGCTTCGTGGTAACTGTGGGACAGGAACGTTCCGTCCGGATCGTATCCGGAGAGCAGCATACACTCGTCGAGGGACGTTCGCTCGGTCGTGGTAAGGGGCGTACCGTTGAGCATCGCCTCCTCGCCGCTGATCGCGCTGAACATCTCGTCGGTCTCGGGCGCGTACACGACCCCCACGACGGGGGTTTCGTTTTCGAGCAGCGCGATCGAGATGGAGTAGTTTGGGTTCCCGTGCGCGAAATTACCGGTACCGTCGAGGGGATCGACCGACCATGTGTACTCGCTCGAGCCGTCCCGTTGGACATCCTCTTCGGATCGGATTCCGTGATCGGGGAATTCGCTCTCGAGGACCGTTGTGATGATGTTCTCGGACTTGTAGTCGGCCTCGGTGACGATGTCCGACTTGTCCGACTTAAATTCGATCGATTCGGTCTGTCCATGGAGTTCCCGAAGTGCGGGCCCCGCTGCCCGGGCAGCGTCCATCGCCGCTTGCTTCGCTCGCTCCAAGAACGGTTGCTCGTCGTGAGTTCCGTCGGTTCGAGTTCCCACGTCACTGGAACCGGTGTCGTCCCGGTCTTCGCGGACGCTCCACCCCAGCTTTTCGGAAACCGAGGTAAAGAAGTCGTCGTCGTAGCTCGTATTGACGACGTGGGCTGCCGTTCCTGCCCCCTCTATCGTGACGATATCCGCTTCCCCGAGCCTCGTCTGGGCACGACCACCGTCGACGAGTAGGTTCGCTGGCCCTTCGGAGACGACTCGAAGGGTCGTCTCCGCATCGACGATGAGGGGCCGCACGCCGAGTCGATGGGTGTGAAGCGGGACGACCTGCAGCGAAGTGTTGTTCTTCGGATAGTGAATGGGGCCGCCGGCCGATAGCGAGACGCCAGTCGAACCCGTCGGCGTCGATACTGCGAGCCCGTTTCCTTCGTATTCACCGATGAACTCGTCGTCAGCGTACACTTCCAGCCGCGTGATCTTTCGGTCGACCGGGTTCTCGGGCGGGACGTGTTCGATCATCACGTCGTTGATACCCGTACAGTCGACGCCGTCCGCAGTGACCTGCAGTTGCTGTCGCTGATCGATCGTCGCCTTCCCGGAGACTGCTTCCGTGAGGGCGGCGGTGAGATCGGTCGGCGAGATGCTCGCGAGGAACGCGAGACTGCCGGCGTTGACCCCGAGAATCGGTATCTCTTTGGGACTGAACTGCCGAACTCCCTCGAGGTACGTCCCGTCGCCGCCGAGCGTGACGCCGAGATATTCGGTGCCTGGCTCGTAGATCGAGTCGATATCGTTGCCGACGTCGACCGCGTTGACAGAAATGCTTCGCGTTCGTCCCCACTCTTCGATAGTCGCGAGTTCCTCGTCGCTGTCGGGACTGACGAGGACGATGAGCTCTTCCGTGGTGGCGAGTCGTCTTCCAATCATGGTTATTTCACGCTATCGACCGTCGGGAAACAACGCGTCATGCGCTGTTCCATGTGGGTAGATAGCAGTAATCATTCAAAGCGCGTTATATCTTATAAACGTTTGGAAAAACCGCAAGATAGACTTAGAAATTACCTTTTTGTGTGAAAGACACGGGATAATTACGAAATAGCAACGTCCCTCCGGTTATGAATCACCCCTCGCAACGATCGAACGGTGAGCGGATCGATCTGATCGCCGGTCGTAATACGAACTGCGATGGTCGTTTTCGCTTCCGACTCCCGGAACACCGTCCGATTAGTCATACAACTACTTCGGGAAGAGACCGATATTCGACAGTCTCACGAGGATGGCTACTGAACTCTCTCACCACTCGAATCCGAGGTGTGAAGCTTAGCGAAAGACGGATTATTACCACTCGTAGCGTGTTCCTCACAGAACCGATCCGGTCGATCTACCGCTGAGAGACGGTCGTCGTTTCCGATGGCGTTCAGTCGGTATTCGGTTCGTCTCCGATCAGACCTCTCAGTATTCTCAACTCTTCTTCTTCGGAGATTTGATCCGAGTGCATGCAGGCGTGAACGACCTTGTGAACGAGAACGGGATCTCCGAAGACGGGGCGTGATTGCGGTTGCTCTTCTAGACGTTCTTCGATCCGTTGGACCCGTTTGCGAATTTCAGTAGTGTCACTCCTCGCTTCGACCTCGAATCTCTCATTTGCCATTTCCTCGCTCTCCGTCGGTTTTTCGGTTCCGAATATTCGTTCGACGAATTCGTGACGATTATTCCACTCGAACTCCTCTACGTCGTTTATTCGTCGACAGATCGTCGCGCTACTCACACCGAACTGTTCAGCGATCTCCTTCTGCGTTTTTTCCGGTTTCTCGTAAATTGTCCGGAGGATTTCTCGTTGCTTTTCAGGTATCTGTTCGGGATCGATTGCCGGTTTCTCCTGTAATTCTCTCTCCTGTGTCGCTAAATCATTGTCTGTCAATTCTTGCTCCATTTTAACGTTTGAGTCGTCCCCCGTCTCTCTCGGTGGCTCTTCTGCCGGATCTCCCCCGTCTTTCTCGGAGACCTGTGCCGGATCGCCATACTCCTCCAGAACGTGTTCTACCAGCTCCGCCGATGCCCCGTTGACTATTTCTGCGAGTTCCGTGATGGTCGTATTGGGTCGTTCTTCCGCAAGATCGAGGATTTTCTTGTGTATAATCGCCCGTGGCGTAGCCGATGATCCAGTCGCTGCCTCCCTTTGCGATGGCCGTGTTGACTCACTCATATCTCTCTGTTGCCAGTGAATGGCATTCGTGCCAAATCAAAGCAGAGAACACTATTATAGATACCTATAATACTCCTATTTAGTTCCGATTAATATATCCAGATCAGAGAAAATCTGTATGTTGTAGTTCTATCGGTTCACTTGAGAGTCAGTGCGAGTGATGAACAGGCGACCGAGCGGCCAGCTCACAGCTGCTGGTCCCCGTCGATAACCGCGAGCGTCTGTTCGGCGAGACGCGGCACGCCGTCTTCCATCGCGGGGTACAGCGGATCGGCTGAGTTCCCCTCAAGATACCGCCGGAAGAACATCTCGCCGAGTCCGGCCATCTTGTACGCCGCCAGCACCTGGTAGAAGCGGCGATTCTCGAACGCCACACCCGTTTGCCGTTCGTATCTGTCGACGAGTTCGTCGCGAGTCGGATACCCGTCGCGAGCCATGAACGTGCTCATCAACTCGGGCATCGCGGGCCCGGGATCCGACGGATCGTGCCAGAAGAGCAGCATCCATCCGAGATCGGTCAGCGGATCGCCGAGCGTCGACAGTTCCCAGTCGAAGATTGCGCCCAGCCGCGGCGGCACGCCCGGTTCGAAGAGCACGTTGTCGAGTTTGTAGTCCCCGTGAACCAGGGCGTGTGCGTGATCGGACGGGACGTTTTCCCGCAGCCAGTCGCCCACGGTCTCGAGCTCCGGAACGGCGCGCTCCGATTCCGTCACTTCGAACGCCCACTCGAGTTGCCGGTGCCACCGGTCGACCTGCCGTTCCGTGAACCCGGCGGGGCGACCGAAGTCACCGAGTCCGACGGCCTCGTAATCGATCGCGTGGATTCGGGCGAGCGCATCGACCAGTTCTGTGCCGATGTCGGTCCGGTGCTCGGGCGTCGCGAACCGCTCGATCTCGTCGTTCCGAAGGACATCTCCGTCCTCACGGACCATGACGTAGAATTCGCTCCCGATGACCGAGTCGTCGGTACATGCTAGGACAGTTTTGGGAACCGGGACGGCAGTCTCCTGGAGCGCGTCGATCGTCCGGTATTCGCGGAGCACGTCATGAGCGGTATCCGCGGTTTCCCCGGCCGGTGGCCGGCGTATCACGAACTCGCGGTCGTCCCACTCGACGAACAGCGTTTCGTTCGAGTGGCCCTGGTCGTGGCGCAGTACCGAGAAGTGGGCTGGTTCACCGAGGCTTCCTTCGAGGTAGCGTCGCAACGCTTCCTCATCGACGAGTCGCTCTAGATACCGGTCGTTATCTCCCATAGCGATCATCGAACCTCCGTTCTACTGTCATCGCCGATAGTACGGAAAATGTGGCTAAGTAAGTTCTGGGTCGGTGAACCGCGGTCCAGCGCGACTCGACCTTTCGGGCCGACTGTTACTGTCATTCCCCACCTCTGGGATTGGTTTCGAACACAATATCTCCACTAGCCGAAATATAATAATAAATTTATATTTTTATGTACAATGTCTTCCAATATCGAACCAATAACAACTAAAATCGATACTCAAGACAGTTATTCGGCGACTGGCGGGATCGGCGGCACCTGTCTCAATCACGGCTGTATCCCCTCGAAGGCGTTGCTGACCGCCTCGAACCTCGTTACCGACCTCGAGTCGGCGTCACAGATGGGGATCTACGCGGAGCCGTTCGTCGACATCGGCGAACTGATCGACTGGAAGGACGACGTCGTCAACCGGCTCACGGGCGGCGTCGAGAAACTCTGTGAGGCAAACGGCGTGACGGTGCGGGAGGGAACGGCGCGTTTTACGGCCGACCACACCGCCGAGATCGACCCGGGGGACGGCGCGACTGTGGGCCTCGAGTTCGAAAACGCGATCGTCGCGACCGGGAGCCGCCCGATGGAGATCCCCGGATTCCCGTTCGATGCCACGCCGATCCTGAACTCCCGGCAAGCGCTGGCGCTCGAGACACCGACGGGGTGGCGGCCCGAGCCGTTCTAGCGCGCCGGTTTGGTCGCGATACCGTAACGTGACTCGAGCGGATGGCGTTCGTGCCGACGTTCGCCGGAACAGATAGCGGTCGCTCTAATGAAACCCGTGACGGTCGGCCGGTCACGGACGAAAGAGCTAACACACTGATCCCGGAAAGAGTGGGGTATGAGTTATCTTCCCACGTTACCGGAGACGCTGTCGCGGACGACGCGGAAGTACCCGGATCGGGAAGCGATCGTCTACCCCCGAAAGGACGTCCGTCTGACCTACACCGAACTCGACGAGAGAGCGACTCGGTTCGCGAACGCGCTCCGGGAACGCGGCGTCGAACCCGGTGACCGCGTCTCGCTGTTGCTTCACAACTCCGCGGAGTTCGCTATCGCGCTGTTCGGCCTCCTGCGGGCCGGCGCCGTCTTCAATCCCGTGAACTATCGCCTCGCGCCCAGCGAGGTCGGCTACATCCTCGACGACTCTGAGTCGACGGTACTGATCTTCGAGGAGGCGACGCGAGACACGGTCGAGCGCGGCCACGACGAGTTCGGGACGATCGAGGAGTACGTTTACGTTGACGACGACGTCGAACGTACGCCCGAGTACGCTGCCGGGTTCCACGACCTGCTCGAGGAAGCGTCGGCCGCACCGCCGGCTGTCGACGTGGTGTCGACGGACCAGTACGCGATCATGTATACCAGCGGGACGACGGGCCGGCCGAAGGGGGTCGTCCACTCCCACCGGGATGCGACCTATCACAACATGCTCTATGCTGGTCGGATGGAGCTCGACTACACGGATATCGGGATCTCCGCGATGCCGCTGTATCACAACGCCGAACTCAACTGCGGGCTGCTCACCCGGGTCAACCTCGGCGCGACATCGGTCATCCTCCACGACTTCGGCCCGCGACGCGCCCTTGAGGTCGTCGACGAGGAGCGCGCGACCCACCTCTTCGTCGCCTCGCGGATCTGGGGACAGCTGCTCGAGGAATCGACGAAGATGTCGTCGTTCGACGGCTCGTCACTCGAACTCGGCGTCTACGGCGCCGCCCCGATGCCGCCGTCGCTGCTCGAGGAGTGCATCGAGAGGTTCACCGAGGACTACGCGACCGCTTACGGGATGACGGAGATGGGCCCGTGCGCGACGTTCATCCTTCCATTTGAGGTGCGGGAACACCTCGAGAGCGTTGGGCGGGCCGCGCCGAACCACGAGGTCCGGATCGTCGAACCGACCGAGAACGAGAATCCGAACGATCCTGTCACGCCGGAGGACACCGTCGATACCGGGGAGACTGGTGAGATCATCCTGCAGGGGCCACCGATGATGAAGGAGTACTGGAACCGGCCGGAGAAGACCGCGGACGTGATTCGCGACGGCTGGTTCTTTACGGGCGACGCGGGCTATCTCAACGAGGACGGCTACCTCTTCCTGGTCGACAGGATCGATGACATGATCATCAGCGGCGGCGAGAACATCTATCCGACCGAAGTCGAAAACGTCCTCTACGAGCATGACGGCGTCGCCGAAGTCGCCGTGGTCGGGGAGGAAGACGAGGAGTGGGGCGAACGGGTCGTCGCACACGTCGTTCCCGATGGCGACCTGACCGCGGACGACCTCGACGAGTTCTGCCGGGAGCATGACGGCCTCGCCGCGTTCAAGCGACCGCGGCGGTACGAGTTCCGCGACGACCTCCCCAAGAACCCGAGCGGGAAGATCCAGAAGTACAAGCTCCGCGACGAGGCTGAAGCGTAGTCGGCGGTGCGACGTACGCGGTCACCGGACCGGCCGGTGACTGCGCCCGTCAGTCCGGCGGTCTCGAGCCCTTGTCGAGTTCGTTCCTGTACTCGAGCGCCGGGTCGAACCTCTCGGTCGCCGCGGTGCGATAGTCCCCCTTGCCGTGCTCCGTATGGCGGCCGAACGTGTCGAACAGTTCTCCGAACTCGGACACGGTTCGGCCCTGCATCCCCGCGGTGCCGTCGAGTACCCGCGTGCGGATTCGGACGTCGCTGCCCGGCACTTGTCAGCTCTCCGCGACCGCGGCCGTGAGTCGCGACCGCGGAACGACGCGATTGACCGCTCTTGCTCCGCCGCTCGCTGCGCGTCGACGGTCTTACGAGAGCAGCAGTTCCTTCGCCTCGTGGCGGTTCGTCGCCCGTAAGCGAGGGACGAACCGCCGCCTCCCGTCGAGATGCCGCAACGATACGCGAATATATTAACCAATTATACATAATATATCTTTAATTATATCCTTATACGGCGGTGTTGAGCGCTACGCGTATGGCGTATTTGTGTAACGTTGACATAGGCGGGACACACACCGATGCTGTCGTCATCGATCAGCGCGGCTCCGTTACGGAGGCGAAGGTGTCGTCGACGCCGGACGACTTCTCGCGGGGATTCTTCAACGCGCTCGAGCAAGGGGCCGCGAAACGGGATCTTGCGCTCGACGAACTGCTCGAACGGACCGAGGTCGTCTCACACGGGACGACGGTCGGAACGAACGCGATCATCGAAGGGGAAGGCGTCGACGCGGCGCTCGTGACGACCCGCGGAGCCGAGGACGTCATGTTCGTCATGCGCGGCGGTGCCGCGGTGAGTAAAGGACAGAGCATCGAAGACGTGTTGAGCTTCCGTGACGCGAGCAAGCCCGACCCGATCGTAGAGCGAAAACGGGTGTACGGCGTGGACGAACGTGTCGACTGCATGGGTGACGTGGTCGTCGACCTCAACGAGGAGCGCGTCCGAAACGTGGCTCGGGAACTCGCTCGGAACGAGGTCGATGCGGTCGCCGTCAACTTGCTCTGGTCGTTCCTGAACGATAGTCACGAGGTCCGGATCGAGGAGATCCTCGAGGAGGAACTCCCGGACGGGACGTTCCTGACACGGGCGAGCGATCTCATCCCCAAGTGGGGCGAATACGAGCGCACGACGGCGACGGCGATAAACGCCTACATCGGTCCCTCGACGTCGGAGTACATCGACCGGATCAACGACGGCCTCGGCGAGCGCGGCTACGACGGGACGTTGCTGGTCATGCAGTCCGGCGGCGGAGTGATGTCCGCCGAGGACGCGGTTCGCGAACCGGTCAAGACGATCGATTCGGGGCCGGCGGCCGGGATCATCGGCTGTCGCTACCTCTCCGAACGACTCGAACACGAGAACATCATCGCCGCGGACATGGGCGGGACGAGTTTCGATATCGGACTCCTCACCGACGGGGAACCGATTACGCAGCCGAACAACGTCATCAACCAGTACGAGTACATGATCCGAAACGTCGACGTCGATTCCATCGGGAGCGGCGGCGGCTCTATCGCCCAAGTCGACGCGGACACGGGCCGACTGCAAGTCGGCCCGGAGAGCGCCGGTGCGGATCCCGGCCCGGCCTGTTACGGTCGGGGCGGCACCGATCCGACTGTGACGGACGCGGACCTGCTGCTTGGGTTTCTCGACCCCGATCACTTCCTCGGCGGTCGACAGCACCTCGACGAATCGAAGGCGCGTGACGCCATGTCGGCAATCGGGGACGAACTCGGTATGTCGCCCGAGGAGGTTGCGAGCGGCGTCTTCGAGATCGTGACCGCGAAGATGGCCGACTCGATTCGACAGCGAACGATCAACCGTGGCCACGATCCGCGGAAGTTCGTCCTCTATGCGTACGGCGGGGCCGGTCCGCTTCACGTTCCCGCGATCGCTCCCCAGCTCGACGTCGACACTGTCGTCGTGCCGAGCGGCGATACGTCGTCGGTCTGGTCGGCACTGGGCGTCTCGTCGTCCGACTTCCTGTACCGACAGGAGGTATCAAACATCACGACGGCACCGTTCGATCCCGCGGCAGTGACCGACTCGTTCCGGGCCATCGAAGACGAACTCACCGAGCGGCTCCGTGCCGAAGGGTTCGAACCCGACGAGATCGACGTCGAGCGATACGCCGATCTCCGCTACCAGGCCCAGGTCCATCAGGTGAGCGTTCCGGTCCCGAACGGGCGGTTAGACGAGTCGGACATGGACACCGTCGTCAATCGGTTCGAACGGAAGTACGAGGACCTCTACGGCGAGGGTGCAGGGTACACCGAATCCGGCTTCGAGATGGTTACGATTCGATGTGACGTCTCCGGCCGGACGACGAAGCCGAACCTCGAGCGGGAGTCGTCCGAGGGTGAGGCGATTCCGAAGACCGAAACGGACGTGCTCTGGCCCAGTGAGGGCCGCCGGCTCGCGACCGAGGTCTACGAGGGAACCGAGCTCGGGCCGGGGATGACCGTCGACGGACCGGCGATCGTCAGGATGAACCACACCACAGTCGCGATTCCGCCGGAAGACGAGTGCGAGATCGACCAGTACGATAATTACGTCATCGACATCGGAGGTGAATGAGCATGCCGATCGAAAACCGCGGACGAGAGGAGATCGACACGAGCACGGAACACACGGGTTCGAACGTCTGGGAAGACTTCGTTCAGGGGTACATCCCGGAAGATCCGATCGATATCCACCCCCAGCTGTCGTTACACACCGCCTACGAGACGGACGTCGATCCGGTCACCTACGAAGTGCTCCGACACAGGCTGTACAGCATCAACGAGGAACACGGGGCGACCCTGGAGAACGTCTCGGGGTCGCCGGTCGCGTACTTCGCGCAGGACTTCAACCCGACGATCCTGACCGCGACCGGCGAGGTCGTGTTTCAGGGCCCGTACATTCAGTTCTTCTCCCCGATCGCCGAACTCCAGGCCAAGTGGATTCTGGAAAACCGAAGCGAGAACCCGGGTATCGAACCGGGCGACGTCTTCATTTCGAACGACACCTGGGTCGGAAGTACGCACCAGCCGGACGTGTTCTTCCTCGCGCCGGTGTTCCGCGAGGGGGAGCTGTTCTGTTGGGTCGTCAACACGCTCCATCAGTACGATATCGGTGGCAGCAACGCCGGAAGCTTCTGTCCCGGCGCCAGCAACGTCTTCGAGGAACCGGTTCCCATCCCGCCGATCAAAGTCGTCGAGGGCGGCGAGGTCCGCGAAGACCTCCGGCAGATGTACCTCCGCCACTCCCGCCTGCCCCAGATGGTGGGACTGGACTTCAACGCCCAAGTTGCCGGCGTCAACGTCGCACGCGAACGGATCAACGACACCATCGACGAGTACGGCGCCGAGACGGTAAAGGGGGTCATGCACGAGGTTCTCGACGACGCCGAGCAGAAATTCGTCCGGAAACTCGAGCAGATCCCCGACGGAACCTATCGGGGTCGCGCGTACATGGACGGATCGAAGACCGGTGATACGGGTATCTACCGCGGGGAGGTACAGATACATAAGGAGGGAGATACGCTCACGTTCACGAACGAGAACACGGCACCGGACAAGGACGCGATCAACTGTACCTACGCCGGCTTCCGGACCGCGATCATGAGCGTCCTCAACCCGTTCATGATGTCCGACGCTATGTGGGTTTCCGGCGGACCGCTTCGCCACATCGAGATCGAGACGACGCCAGGGACGATGACCCACGCTCAATGGCCCTCGGGAACGAGCAACGGTGGGACGGTCTCGGTACCGTTCGTCATCCACCTCGTCAATAACGCGGTCAATCGCATGCTAGCGGCCTCGGAGAACCTGAAACGAAATATTATCACGGGCCAAAACGCCGGGGGCGGCGCCGTCGCTCAGGCGGGGATCGATCAGTGGGGAGAGGAGTTCGGAACGATGAACCTCGACTGCATGTCCGGCGGTATCGGTGCGGCGCCACATCGCGACGGCGTCGATACGGGCGGCCAGTACTGGGCGCCGAAAGCCCCGATCCCGAACATGGAGCACAACGAACAGGATTACCCGATCCTGTATCTCTACCGGAGCGAGGTTCCGGACACGGGCGGTCCCGGTGAACGCCGTGGCGGGGCCGGGATGGATTACTGCTGGAAACCCCACAAGACGGAACAGATCGAGAACGTCTTCGCAGCGTCCGGCGTTCTCGCTCCGCTCTCGAAGGGCATCTCGGGCTACCCCGGCGGCAACGGACGATTCGACGTCGTACACGATTCCGACGTCGAGGAACGGTTCGCCGAGCGAGAGGTCACGCAGGACCTCACCGAGCTCGAGGGCGACTTCGAACGGTTACACTCGAAGGCACACGACGTGCAGCGCCCCGACGACGTGAGCGTCATCCGTAACGGGGGGACGCCCGGGTACGGCGATCCGATCGAACGCGATCCGGAGCGGGTCGCTGACGACATCGAACGGGGACTCGTCACCGAAGCGGCGGCAAACGACATCTACGGTGTCGTCGTCGAACGCGACGGCGACGAGGTCGCCGTCCTCGACGACGCGACCGAGGCCCGACGCTCTGAGATACGCGAACGACGGCTCGCCGAAAGCACCATCGGAGGTGAGCAGTAATGACGACCGAAATCCACGAATACCTCGAACTTGACCCGGATGCGCGAACAATCGCCTGTCGCAAGTGCGGCGAAGAGATCTGTGACGCAGACGCCAACTACAAGGAACACGCGGCGATACGAACCGGTCCGATCACCGACGCCGGACCCGTCTTTACGCCGCCCGAAAAGATCTACGACCGCGATCCGGACATCGAGTTCCGCCAGTTTTTCTGCCCCGGCTGTGCCGTCCTGCTCGACTACGAGGTCGTCCCCGCGGACGAGCCGATCCTCCACGACCTCGAGATCGACGTCGAGTCGCTGAGGGGGTGACGGGAGGAATCCGGAACTCCGCGACCGGTTTCCGCGTTACGGAAGTACGGGCGACCGCCCACGGCGGTAGCCGTGGGATGAAGCCGTCATACGGCGAGGGGCTCTAGCACGTTCTCCTCGAACCGGACGAGTTCCGCCCGTTGCTCCTCGACCGGCGAGCCGATCAGTAGCTCGTCGATACCGAGACCGGCGAGTCGTTCGAGTCGACGTCGACACTCCGCGGGCGTCCCGGCCACAGCAAACCGGTCGCCGAGGTATTCGCGCACCTCGGGCGAGATCTCCGCTGTCGGTTCGGCGTCGGCCCGCCCGTGTTCGCGCATATCGTGCCGGTCAACGAGTTCTCGAAGTTCGTCTCGCAATTCCGCCGGGGCATCGTCGACGGAGAAGCTGAAGTTGTGATACGCGATGGGCTCCAGGATATCCAGCAGTTTCTCGACGGCAGCCGACCGCGATTCGTCGACGCACGACGGGGCAAGCAGCGTGATCGTGACGTCGTCGAGCGAACGTCCGGCGCGTTCCGCACCCCGCTCGACGTGCTCGAGGCCCCGTTCGACGAGATCCGGTTCCGTTCCCGCGCCGAAGATGACGCCGTCTGCCACCTCGCCGGCCATCCGGAGCGTCTGCGGGCCCTCGGCGGCGATGTCGACGCGGACAGCGTCGTTGCGCTGTGCCAACTGGAACGGTTCCCCGTCGAAGTCGATCGTTTCCCCGTCGAGGAGCCGCTCGATCGTGACCGTCGTCTCCCGCAGCTCTTCGACGGTCGCGGGCGTCCGCCCGATCGAGTAAACGGCGCTGTCGCCGGCGCCGATTCCGAGGGTCGTGGCCCCCCCGGCGATCCGGCTCACGGAACTGATCGCGTTCGCCGTCACCGTCGGATGCCGGGTCACCGGGTTCGTTACGCCCGTTCCCAGCTCGAGGTCCTGCGTCGCCCGGGCACAGCAGGCCAGCGCGACGTACGTGTCCACGTAGAGCTGGTGGGAATCCGTCATCCAGAGTTTCTCGTACCCCGTCTCGGTTTCCAGGAACTCGGCGAACGCCACGGCGTGGTCGACCGACTGTGGAAACAGTCCAGTTCCTACCTTCATATCGACAATAGATACCACACACCACTATTTATGCATACTGGGAAACGGAGGCGATCGCACGCCCGTCGGCCGTGAGAAGCCGGTTACCAGCCGCTCCCAGCGAACTTCGCGGACCAGGTATGGGCCCGCGTAGCCACGGGCGGACTCCGCGCCGAGACATCCTGGCGACTCTCTGTGCTGCCGTCGACGTGTTCGGTCAGTCGAAACACCTTTTTGTTTGCCCAAAGTCATTGGGTGATAATGCCACACCTGAATCCGGAACGCGTACTGGAGCGTTTTTCAACGTTCCTGCAGGAGGATGTCCGGGCGGAGATTGACGACGAATTCATCGACGGACAAGTCGGTTCGATGTCGAGCACGCTGTCCTATCTCGCCGGCGAACTCCGTCTCAAGCGCGAGATGACGGTCCGACAGCGGCAGGCACTCGTCGACGGTCTGGAAACGGTCACCCGGAACTGCGATGACGAGGCCGTCAGCGAAGCGGCCGAACGAGGGCGGGAACGGATCGCCGAGGCACAGACCGGCGATACCACCGAGCTCGAATCGGTGCTCATCGAGACGTGCAACGATGTCCTCGAGACGATCAACGAGGAGCTCGCCGGGAGTGACGCGCGCGACGCGCGAGCACCGCTCTACGAGTTCCTCCGCGTTCGGGTCGACAGCCAGCTAGCGATGCTCGGCCGCGACAGCGACTGATCCACGGATTCGCGGGGAGCACGGAGCGGCCGGGGATGTCCCCGGCCGATGGCACCGTTTCGGTGACCGACGCGTCCGGCAGCCGACGCGACCCCGGATGCGGCCGATAGCGTCTTGTCTGGATAGCCAGTGGGAACGCTTGACATATCGTAACGTATATAAAACCGGGTGTGTATTCCGGAGGTGTACGGCATATGTACACACTTGGCATGGATATCGGCGGTACCTTCACGGACTTCACGCTGGTCGATCGGGAGTCCGGGAACGTCACCGTCGACAAAGAGCCGACGACGCCGGCCAATCCGGCAGAAGGAGCGTTGACGGGTGCCCGTCGAATTCTCGAGGAGAACGGCGTCGCATTCGACGACCTCGACACCGTCATCCACGGGACGACGCTGGTCTCGAACACGCTCATCGAAGGCACCGGCGCGACAACGGGGCTGCTAACGACCGAGGGAATCCGCGATACGCTCGAGTTGCGGCGCGGCTCGCGGTATGACATGTTCGACTGGGAGATGGAGTACCCCGACCCGCTGGTGCCCCGCCAGCGCCGCCTCGAGTTGAACGAACGCCTGAACGACGCGGGCGAGGTCGTCGAACCGCTCGATCGCGAGGAGATCCGCGAACGGACCCGGACGCTGGTCGAGGATCACAACGTCGACTCCGTCGCCGTCTCGCTGCTGCACTCCTACGAGTCGGACGAACACGAGCAGATGGTTGCGGGTGTCATCGAGGACGGGTACCCCGACCTGAACGTCTCGCTGTCGTCGTCGGTCGTTCCCGTCATCAGGGAATACGAGCGGACGTCGACCACCGTCATTAACGCCTACGTCGCGCCCGTGGTGGCCGACTACCTTGAGTTCCTCCGCTCGGAGCTGGAATCGGAGGGGTTCGCGGGCGAGGTCTACATGATGACCTCGTCGGGCGGGATCGTCGACGTCCGGACGGCGAAGGCGGAGCCGGTCCGGCTCGTTGAGTCCGGACCGGCGGCGGGCGTCCTCGCCTCGCGCATCTTCGGCCAGAACCACGGCAACGACGACGTGTTCTCCTTCGACATGGGCGGCACCACTGCGAAGGGATCGGTCGTTGAGGACGGCGATGTCCGGATGAAGTACACCGCCGACGTTGCTCGCGTCCACCGGTTCAAGGAGGGGAGCGGTTACGACCTCGTCTCGCCGCTCATTGACCTTACCGAGATCGGTGCCGGCGGAGGGTCGATCGCCTCCGTGAACGACGTCGGCCTCGTGGAGGTTGGTCCCGAGTCGGCCGGCTCCGACCCCGGGCCGATCTGCTACAATCAGGGCGGTGAGGAGCCGACGGTGACCGACGCTTCGCTCCTGCTCGGCTACCTCAACCCCGAGAACTTCTACGGCGGACGGATGGAGCTAGCGGCCGAGCGGACCGAGTCGATCTTCGACGCGGAACTCGCCGCTCCGCTCGAGGTCTCGGTGACCGAGGCCGCATGGCGCGTGTTCGAGGTCGTCAACGAGAACATGGCCACGGCGTTTCGCCGGTACGGCGCCTCCCGCGGGATCGACACCCGCGGGCTCTCGATGACAGCGCTCGGCGGCGCGGGCCCCTCGCACGCGTTCCGCGTCGCCCGCAAGCTCGACATCGATGAGGTGGTCTGCCCGTACGGCGCAGGGGTCGGATCCTCGATCGGGCTCACCGAAGCGCCGCGCATGTACGAGGCCAGTTCGACCAGTCAGGCTGTCCTCGAGACGCTGACCCCCGGGGACTTCCGCCGGCAGTTCGACGCGCTCCGCGAGGAGGCCGCGGCGGTCCTCGAGCGGGCCGGCATCGACCCGGCCGAGACCGAGGCGTCGCTCAGCCTCGACATGCGCCACGTCGACCAGGGCCACGAGATCAAGGTCCCCCTTGAGGACCGCGCCGTCGACGAGGTGACGCCCGACGTCGCCCGCGAGGCGTTCGAGCGGACCTACCGCGAGACGTTCAATCGCGAGACCCTGGAGTTCCCCGTCGAGGTGCTCACCTACCGGCTCGAGCTCGGCGAATCCGATCCCGCTGCCGAGACGGCACAGCTCGCCGTTCCCGAGGGCGGGAGCGACGAACCGGACAGCCGCGACGTCTACTACGGTCCCGACGACGGGACAATCGCGACCGACGTCTACCGCTGGGACGGCCTCGCGGCGGGGCAAACGATCGACGGCCCCGTGGTCGTCGAGGCCGACCAGACGACGGTGGTCGCCGACCCCGCCTCGAGCGTCAGCGTGGCTGACAACTACGACATCACCATCGAACTATGAGCGAGACCGACGACACCGCGACGACCGATTCGGCCGGGCTAGAGACGCAGGTGCTGTGGAACAGACTCCAGGCGACCGCCGACGAGATGTACGACGCCGCCGAGCGGTTGGCGTACTCCTTCTCTATCCGAGAGGGTGCCGACGCCTCCACGGCGGTCATGACGGCCGACGGCGATGCGATCGGCCTCTCCGACCAGTCCGTTCCCGTCCTTTCGGGGGCGCTGTCCCGTACGACGCGGCTCATCCTCGAGGACCACTTCCCGCCGGAGACGCTGGAACCGGGCGATACGATCGTCACGAACGATCCCTGGATCGGCGGCGGCCACCTGTCGGACGTGGTCGTCCTGAATCCGGTCTTTCACAACGGGGACCTCGTCAGCATCGTCGGCAGTCTCGGACACACGGACGACGTGGGGGGCAACCGCGGCGGCTGGTCGACTGATGCCGAACAGGTCTACGAAGAGGGGCTGTTGCTCCCGCCGACGAAGCTCTACGCGGCTGGCGAGCGAAACGACGCGGTCGACGCCATCATCCGGAGCAACGTCCGTATCCCCCATCAGGCCCTCGGCGACCTCGAGGCGTTGCGGTCGGGGAACACGGTCGGGGAAGAACGGATTCGCGAAATCGTCGACGAACGGGGTCCCGAGACGTTCAACCGCGTCGCCGCCGAAGTCATCGATCGGACCGAGCGCGCGCTGCGCGAGCGGCTCGCGGACCTCCCTGACGGAACCTACGAGGACGCGATCGAGTTCACCGTCGCCGACCACGACCTCGAGATCCGCGTCGCCGTGACGATCGACGGCGACGCTCTCGAAGTCGACTTCGACGGGACGTCGCCGCAGGTCGAGGGCGGGATCAACTGTCCGTTCGGGAACATCGTCACGATCACCGAGTACATCGTGAAGTGCATGCTCGTCCCCGATCTGCCGAACGCGGAGGGGTTCTTCCGACCGATCGAGGTGACCGCGCCCGAGGGATCGATCCTCAACTGTGACCGGCCGACGGCGACGATGGGGCGACACCTCATCTACTCGCGGGCGGAGGACGCGCTCATCCGTGCGCTGGGGCAGGTCGTCCCCGAATCGGCGCTCTCCGAGATGGCGGGGATTCAGCTCGCGCCGTTTTCGGGCGCCGATGAGAACGGCGACGAGTTCATCGCCGTCGGCGGGACGGCCGGCGGCCTTCCGCCCAGCACCGACAAGGACGGTATCCCCGGCGTCTACTTCCCGTACAACGGACAGAACACGCCGATCGAGATGTTCGAACGGTACAGTCCCCTCCGCTGGGAGGAGACGTCGCTCGTCCCCGACAGCGAGGGCGCGGGGGAACACCGGTCCGGGCCGGCGATGCGGACATCGTACTACAATCCGACGGACGGACCGGTCTACTTCGCGCTCACCTCCGGGCGTGCCGACGACGACCCGGCGGGCTTCCGCGGTGGCCGCCCCGGTAAGCGAGCGACCACTGCCTCCTCGAAGGACGGCAAAGCGGTCCCGCCGAACGGGCCCGGTGTGCTCGAGGCCGGCGAGACGCTCACCCTCGTCTCCGCGACCCCGGGCGGCTTCGGTGACCCCGAGGACCGCGACCGGGAGGCCATTGAAGTCGACGTCGAGCGGGGGCTGATCACCGAAGAACGCGCCCGCGACGTCTACGGCTACGAGCCCGACGAGTCATGAACTTCGGCGGGTTCGTCGCGACCGATTCGGTCACCGACGCCACCGAGTACGCTCGCGCGCTCGAGCGCTGGGGCTGGGACGCCCTCTGGGCGATCGACTCCCAGCAGCTCTACACCGACCTCTACGTCACGCTCACGGCGTGTGCGAGGGCGACCGACGACCTGACGCTCGCACCCGGTATCACCAACCCGAAGAGCCGGCATCCCTCCGTGACGGCGAACGCGATCGCCTCGCTCGATCAGGTTGCCGACGGCCGAACAGTTCTCGGAATCGGTGCCGGCGATAGCGCCGTCTATTCGATCGGCCGACGGCCGGCTTCCGTCGACGAGCTGGCTGAGAGCGCCGAGAAGCTCCGACAACTGCTCCGCGGCGAGGCGGTCACGTTCGGCGGCGAACCGTTCCGCCTCGAGTCGTGCCGGCGAGACGTGCAGGTCTACGTCGCCGCCGAGGGCCCGCAGACGCTTCGGATGGCCAGCGAGGTGGCCGACGGCGTCATCTTCGGCGGCGGTCCGAAGCCCGAGACGGTCGAGGAACTCGGGCTGGCGAACGTCCGCCGCGGGGCGGAACGCGCCGGGCGGTCCCTCGAGGACATCGATATCGTGGCTCTCACTCCGACCTGCGTCGCGGAAACGCGAGCGGAAGCGGTCGAGAAACTCAAGCCGGTGATCGAACCGATCGCCTACCACAACTTCACGTTCTCCGTCGAGGAAGCGCCCGACGAGGTGCAGGCCGACCTCCGCTCGCTCGTCGACGCCCACGACATGCAGGAACACGGCAACGAGGAGGCCGACGCGCTCTCGGACATCAACGACGAGGTGTGGGAGTACCTCGGGGACCGCTTCGCGGTCGCGGGCCCGCCCGCGGCGTGTCGGGAACGCCTGCGGGCCCTCGAAAAACTGGGCGTCGATCACGTCATGTGTCTGTTCCCCCCGGACCGGATCGCGGAGACCGAGCGGTTCCACGAGGCCGTCCTCGAGGACTCCGAGCTCTGCCCCTAAGGCGCCGCCTTGGTCACGCGTTCCCGCGACTGCGTGCTACACGGCGTCGAACGCCCAGCAGGGGTACTCGAGGTATTCTGCGAGGCAATCGAGGAACGCGCCCGAATCCGCGCCATCAAGAACGCGGTGATCGATCGTGAGGCTGAACGTCATCCCCCGCTCGAACCTGTATAATCGTCAGGTAGAGGGTATGAGACGTATTCTATGACACGCTGAGACGAGACTGCAGTCATTACGGGCAACGTATCGGGTCTCGGACGCGCGACGGCAGACCGGTTCGCCGAGGCGGGCGTCGACGTCGCCGTTACCGATATCGACGTTGACGGGGGCGAGGAGACCGTCGAGCGGATCGAGGCGAATAACGGCGGCGGACGGGACGGCCGAGTTCCGCCCGCTCGACATCAGCGACAACGATCGGTTCGAGGAGTGTTTGCTCGCCGTTGCGGAGACTTGCGGCGGGATGGACGCTCTGTTCAGCAACGCCGGCATCGGCGAGGCACGGTCCGTCCAGGCGTAGTCGACACGGTGATAACCGACAAGTGGTACACCGAATCGGAGCAAGCGGTCGTGCGTCGACAGACGGCGTTCGGCCGCTGTGCCGACCCAGTCGATGTCGCGTCCTGCGTCGCGTTCCTGGCCAGCTAGGACGCCTCGTACGTGACCGGTCGCGCGATGAAGGTCGACGCCGGATACATCCGACGACGATCGATCGTCAACCCCGTTTCGGCCCGGATGTCGGTGATGGCGACGCGGACCGACCCTAAATGAAACGATCTCTACACTGAGAATATTATGCGTTCCAACGATAACATACAACACACTTATGATGATCGCTCTCGTGTTCTTACGATGCAGGGAAAGTTGAGGCTTTACAGCTACCAAACCACTGTCAAAGCCCCTGCACACGACATCCCGTGTCAGGCCGGGCTATCCCGGCCGTTCTTGTCCTTGAGACCGATATAGGAGTGGCCACACGACCCGTTTCTCGTCCGTTCCTCGCTTGGGATTCCAAACGCGGAGACCGCTCTGGACGGGACGGACGGTCCCGCCCTGCGCCCGTTAATCGTCGGCGCTGACGTCTTCAGTAGGGTCGTCGAAGTACGCCGCTTCGCGGGCAGCTTTTCGTTCCCGACGCCGTTTCCGTGCCTCCTCGGTCATCATCCCCGTGTGCCAGTCGACTCCCTCGTCGGTCTCGAGTGTGACAGATGTCACCCCGTCGATGGAACCGACCCGCTCGTCGACCTCCTCGACGAAGTAGGGCAGTTGCATGCAGAAGGGCGAGGTGAGTCGCATCGAGACGGTAACGTGACCCTCATCGACGTCGATCCCGTCGAGGAGTCCCATCTCGATAATACTGAGATCTGTTCCGTTGGCCGCGCTACACGGATCGACGACCTCGTCCAGTCGCTCGCGGATCCGGCGCTCAAGGGCAGTCATCAGGCCACCTCGGCGTCCGTCGTCGAATACGGTTCTGCGAGTTCCCCGTTCGACCGCGCGCTGCTGAACTCGTCGTCCGCGATACGAGCGCGGGCCTCGTCGACGTCGAGACCGATCAGGTCCGCGTAGTTCTCCCCGAGGATCTTCCGCTTGTGATCGTCGGTAATCTGGGGGAGTTCGCCCATCATACTGGTGTTCTTGCGGACCGCTTCGGAGAACTCGAAGTCGCGAAATGCCTCGAGCTGAGGCCGCGGGTGGACGGACATCGCTCCCGAACTCCAGAACAGTCGGTCGAAGCCGTCCTCGCCGAGGAAGCTGATCAGTTCGGCGAGCAACTCGCCGAACCGCCGTTCGTTACCGAGCAGGATCGCCGGCAGCCCCTCGAGGTTCACGTAGACGTTCGGGAAGCGAGCGAGCTGCCAGGCCGTCTCCTCGGTGAACGAGTAGCCACCGTGGACGATACTGAACGTGAGGTCCGGGAAGCTCGCTGCCGCCTCGTCGACATCCCCGGGGTGATACGGGCTCCGCGGAACGGGCCCGAATGGGATGGCCTTGTGGATGGCGACGGTTTCGATGCCGAGGTCGTGTGCCTTCTCGAAGACTGGGAACGCGACCTCCGGGTCGCCCATACTCCAGCCCTCGTGGTGGTCCTCGCTCCAGTGGGATGGGTACAGTTTGACGCCGATCGGATCGAAGTCCTCGACCTGGGCCTCGAGTTCATCTTCCCACCCGTCTCGAAGCGGATCCACGCAGGCGAACGATCGGAACCGGTCGGGCCACCGGTCCACGACCGCGCCCGCCTTGTCGTTGGCGACCAGTCCGTCGTGGAAGGCGTACATCGGCACCGGATGGAACGTCGCCATGTCCGTGTAGCTCTCTTCGAACAGCATAGTCGCCGTCTCCTCGACACCCCAGTCCCGTACGAACCCCTCGGGGGTGAGGGTGTACTCGTCGGCGACGACGCCCGACACGTTTCCGTAGAGCATCTCGGTGATCCCCTCGGCGTGCTGTTCGTTGCGGTAGTTCGACGGGGCCATGTTGTACGAATGCGTCACCGCGTCGTACACGAACGTCTCCTCGAGGTCTAGCATGGCGCGTGCCCCCCTTCGAGTGCTCCGCCAGTTGTCGGTTCAACCGTTGATGTGTCACGTGATACCATACCTGTGTATTGTCACCGTAACACCAGTAATAACTTCGGCCGAGACTCAGAAAGCGAACTGGGGAACGTCGCGTCTATCGGCTCGACCTCGCGGCAACGCGGCCCCGCTTCCGACGGCGATTCCCGATCTTTATTATTAATTATGCTGGTTTTGGAGACGAATACTAACAGTCTCGTTTGACTGAACACGACCTGATATCGACTCGGATGGAGAATAACAAACTAAGTCCGTTATTGAACAGGCCCCGACATCGGCCGCTACCGCCATCTCTGTTGTGGAAAATCAGTACCTATAGCACAGTAGCTCTCGCGGAGGGGTTCCTCCCGGTAACGGGACCGCCTTCTCCGAGTTCAGTCTGCCACGGATGGCGGCCGAGCGCCACCGGCGCTAACGTCGGAGCAGCCCCTGAATCGGCGGCGGTCGGCGTTTCGAACTGCAGCGATTCGCAGAATCCATGATCTCGAGGTGATCGAAGCGGTCCGACGGAAGTCCGTCGACGCGGGCCTCTACGCGATGAACATGCCCGAAGATGTCGGCGGATCCGACGTCTCGTTCGTCACCTGGTACCGTGCTATCACACACGTCTTCTCGAAGGGACGTGGGCTGAACCAGCATGTGCTGGCGGGTCCTGAAGGTCCGAAACCGCTTCTATTGCTCGCCGTCGACGAACAGCGCGGAAAATACGTCGAGCCCGTCGTAGAGGGACGGAAGTCGACGGCGTTCGCGCAAACTGAACCGACCGTGGGATCGGACTCAGCCGCGATGCAAATGACGGCGGAGAAAGACGGTGACGAGTGGGAACTCAACGGCACCAAACAGTGGATCACGAACGCCGACTTCGCGCAGGTTTTCGCCCGGACGACGCCGCAGGAGGAGGCCGGGCGGTACGACGGCATCACGTGTTTCATCGTCGTGGAGGATGAGTGGGAGTTCGAATCGATCAACAACACCGGCAGAGGCCGGGCAACAGACGGAGTTGCTGTTCGACGACGTCCGACTCCCGGCCGGTCGCGTCCTCGGGAGCGTCGACAACGCGTTCTACGACGCGACGGGCTTTCTGTCAGTTGGAATGCTGGAACTCGGAGCACAGGTCGTCGGGCTCGCGGAGCACGTGCTGGATCGGGCACAACCGGTCGTCGAGGACATCTCTATTTTCAACTGGTTTTCGACCCAGACCTATTAGGCCGCCGCCGATCCAGTCGTCCAGATTCACGGTGGGAACGGCCTCAGCGAGGACTACGGGCTCATGGATCACCTGAACTACGTGCGTCTCCTTCGAATCGTCGAGGGGACCGACGAACTGCAACTGAACACCATCGCGAAACAGAACGGGTTACTGGACTGAGAATCCGGGTCTCGACGGTGACTCCGACGGTCACCGCGGCGTTCACGCCGTGGATCCGCAAGCGCCGGCCGGTTACCGTGTGCCGCTGCACTCATCGCTGATCCGTTCTGCAAGACCGACATGACTCCGACTGCGGTTCCCGACGGCGAATACGTTGACTCACTATCGGTGCGGCCGGCCTAAAAATCAGCTTTATTACCGATGAACGCACTATGCCCATGCATGACAGACAGGGACGTGTTTCTCCCGGTCGGAGCACAGCCGACGCTCAATGACCTCGTCGAACAGGCAGTTCACGCCGAAGAACTGGGGTACGACCGCGTGTGGTTTCCGGAAACGTGGGGGCGAGACGCCGTCACAGCGATGGCAATCACCGCGGAACGAACCGACTCGATCGGTATCGGAACGAGTATCGCCAACATCTATTCCAGATCGCCGGCACTACTCGGTCAGACCGCGGCCACCCTGCAAGAAGTCAGCGGCGGTCGGTTCCGGCTCGGGGTCGGCCCCAGCGGTCCGATCGTCATCGAGAACTGGCACGGAGAGGAGTTCGGCAATCCGCTCCGCCGAACACGCGAAACGATCGAAATCGCCCGGCAAGTCGTCTCCGGGGAGGTCGTCTCCTACGACGGCGAATACTTTTCCCTCGACGGTTTCCGACTGCGCTGTGACGCTCCCGACCCCGAACCCCCCATCGATGCGGCGGGACTCGGCCCGAAGGCCGTCGAACTCGCCGGCCGGTTCGCCGACGGCTGGCACGCGGTCAACTACACTCGAGACGGACTCGCGGAGCGTCTCGAGGACCTTCGTCGCGGCGCCGAATTGGGCGACAAAACGCTCGATGACGTTCGCGTCACCCTGTCCGTCGGCTGTTGTGCCCTCGAGGACGGAGAGCGAGCTCGGGATCTCGTCGCCCAGCACATCGCTTTCTACATCGGTGGCATGGGGACGTTCTACCGGGACAACCTCGCTCGACAGGGGTACGAAGACGTCGCCCACGAGATCTACGAGATGTGGCAAGAGGGTGAGAAAGAGCAGGCGACGGCCATCGTGAAAGAGCAGTTGCGCGATCAAATGGGCGCCGCGGGAACGCCCGAGGAAGCGCGAGACCAGTTCGAACAGTTCCTCGATATGGACGGTGTCGATGCGATCAACGTCTCGTTCCCACGGGGTGCCGGTCCCGAAGAGGTACGCGAAACGATGACCACGCTCGCGCCGTAACCGCGGGCCCAGTCGGACGGGAGCCGTCCCCGTCACATACGGGCAGTAACGCAGACCCGTCGATCCCGGTGGCCCTGTGGAACAGTTGGCTTCGGCGATCAGGGGTCGGGACGGTCACCGAGTCGATCAGCCACCTTCGTAGCACCGAATCCGTCCGCAAGAACACGCCGGCCGCCCCCGTTGTCCTCGAGGTATTCGACGAGTTCGGTGTCCGTAGAGAGAGGACTGCTCCGCCGTTCCGTACCTGCTTCCGCCGTTCTGTACCTGCTCCGTCCTTCGTGATCCGAACGGCCGTCGGTCGATCCGATCCGATTCGATCGAGTGTGACTTCCAACCCGGTGACGGACCGTCCGAGACACGCCCCGTACCGATCGTGTACCGATCCGTGGCCTGGAACACCAGTTCGAACCGGTATCATCTCGAGGCGCGCTAACGTATCTCAGAATCGACGGACGCCGTCCGCGACGCCGTCGCCGACAAGCAACACCGGCACGCGGTGACGCTATTCCGCTCGCAGTCGGTAGCCGTGAAACGGACTGATGTGCTCGAGCGCTCGGTCCGGTCTACGTTTCCACGCCGTACTGCTTCGCGATGGTATTGAGTTGGATCTCGTCGGTTCCCTCGACGATTCGCTGGATGCGGGCGCGATGGAGACGATCCATGAAGGGGTTCTCCTCGGAGAGACCGTTGGCGCCGTGAATCTGGACGACATCGTCAGCAATCTCCCAGAAGGCGTTGGTCGCGAACCACTTGAGAATCGACGACTCGGCGATCGCGGTCTCTCCCTGATCGAGCAGCCAGGCGCACTTGAGGCCGACGGTGTCGGCAGCCATCGCATTCGCTCGGCCCCGTGCGATCTTGTGCGAGACCGCCTGATACCGGCCAATGTGCTCGCCGAACGCCTCGCGTTCGTTCGCGTACTCGGTGGCTGTATCGAGTAGCCACTCCGCGTGGCCGACCGCCGTCGCACCGATCTCGATGCGACCGAGTCCGAGGAACGACATCGCATCGTAGAACGCGTTGTCGACGCTCCCGAGGACGCGATCCGCCGGCAGTCGGACGTCGTCGAAGTGGACTTCGGCCTGAATGCCGGTCGCACCGACGGCGTTGTTCAGGGATCCGATCTCGTACTCGTCCTCCTCGACGATGAAACACGTGATGCCGTCGTACCGGCCGGCCTCCTCCTGCGGCGTCGTCCGGGCGAACACCTGGATGAAGTCGGCGTACGGGGCGTTCGTGATCCACTGTTTCTGCCCGTTGAGAACCCACTCGTCGCCGTCCTTCTCGGCTCGCGTCTCCATGTTCGGCGAATCCGATCCTACCCCCGGCTCCGTCTGGCCGAACGCAGTCGTCTTCTCCGCGCGCATCGTCGGCTCGAGGTAGCGTTCGATCTGTGATCCTTCCGCCTGCGCGAGCAGCGGCTTCGGTCCGCCAGGACCGGCTAGAACATCCGACGCCAGCGGCACCGATTTGGTTGCGATGTGTTTGTTCGCCCGATACCACGTGACAGCCGAGACATCTTCGCCCCCGACCTCCTCGGGCATGTTCATCGCGTAGAAGCCGGCTTCCGCGCTCTTTCGTCGCACTTTGGCTTTCGCCTCGAGCACCTCATTGGTCAGCCGGCCGTCCGGTTCGTGTCCGAGCCGGGGATTGGTGAGCGTCTCGCCGAGATCGTCCGCGATCGGCTTTACTTCTTGTTCGACGAACTCGTCGAGACTCTGGAGGATGAGTTCCGTCTCTTCGTCGGTTCCGAACGAAACGCCGGAACCAGTCTTCGCTGATTGTGCCATGCGTACGCAGCTCATTAGTCCGAATACACATATAAATATCGCCATTGGTATGGGAAAGCTGTCATGAAGTGGCAGCCCTTGGACCGGACAGCGGACCTGCCCGCCGCTTCGGCAGCGGTCGAATGGTCCCGCCACCGAGCGGACGACGGTGCCACTGCGGTCTCGCGTCCCGCTTCGGTTCCCTTCCCGGCAGGAATCGTACCGAAGAGCTCTGGTTCGATTCGACGCACTGTGGCATCTTCTCGCTGTGAGTCCCCGTTTCAGCAGGCAAACATGCCGCCGGTCGGTGCAGTCACCGGCGTGCGACCAGATTCGGGCTCGGTATTGCCCTCCGACGGACTCCTGATCAGCGACGACCCGATTTGAGTACAGCTATAGTAGCCACTGCAAGTCACTGCACACCTAATCGCATGACTGCGTTGCGATCAGTATGTAAATCGTTTCAGTAGCTACTATAGACCTCCCTCTCACAGAGGAGCAAGCAACGGGAATATTGATATCTGAAAAATGAGCGCACGATCACGCGGAGCACGTCCCGTCAAACGATCGCGTTCGAACCGTCATAGCTCCCTAGTAGTCACATATGGGAGGAAAAATTCAAACGCGTGGAGGAGTCACCATGGAATGGATACTCATGACTGTGAAGGCCGTCACCCTCACGCCTGTCGATCGAATTCCGTGCGACTCGCGCATCCACCACTACGACGAACTCTGCGAGTCCGCAAAAAATCACCTGCCCCGTTTGCTCAGGACCGACGAGATGACTGTTCTAGTCCCCGATACGGTAGGTGCTGCGCTCGAACCATACGACATCGTAAAATTCACGGGATACTATCGAATTACGGTTGACGAAGAACCGTCGTCGGTGCGCGTTTCTAGCTAATCTCATCGTGGCATCATCCGCATACTACTCGCGAACGCTGCGTTCGAGCGACCGCTGTCATCCCACTCCAGTTCCATGGTACTTCGGTTCATCAATGTCACTTTGTCACAAACAGGAAGTCGGTTTGTCTGGACACGGAACGTGGGCTGCCTTCCAAATATATAACGACCTAAGTACGTTATCAACGGCCCGCAATGTCACAATATAACTGCCAACACTCGTGCTGGCTAGCTATTCAATACCGGAGCAGTGCCAGCGTCGGATCGATCGGCTGATCCCGGCTCGGTCGACAGAACGGGTTCATGGACAGCAGATCAGTGAAAAACACTATAACGCTACTCGCAAGAGGAAACGACCATGAACGGGTTGACCCTCGGTAACGTGACAGAGATGAATGCACGGAAGTATTCGAACGACAACTGTCTCGTGTCGCTCACCGGCGGGACGCGAGACGAGATCACGTTCCGAGAGTTCGACAATCGGGTAAACCAGATCGGGCGAGCGCTCGCGGACCGCGGCCTCTCGAAGGGGGACCGCATCGCGGTCTACATGCAGAACCACCCCGAAACGATCCAGACGTACTACGCAGCAATGAAACTCGGCGCACTGCCGGTACCGATTAACCACCGATTCAAGGACGAAGAAGTCGGGTACGTCCTCCGGGATAGCAGTGCATCGTTCTGTCTCTTCGATGAGGAGGCGCGAGAAACAATCTCCGCGGTCGCTACGCGGGACGAGACGGAAATCGACGAGTATCTGTACCTCGGCTCGGACGTTCCCGACTTCGCTGACGGCTTCGACGCCATCCTCGAGGACACTTCTACCGACCGAATCGACATCGTCCCGGACCGACTCGACGACGCGGCCCTCATGTACACGAGCGGAACGACGGGGAAACCGAAGGGGTGCGTGCTCACGCATGACAATATCTTGCAGAACTCCGTGAACACGGTGTATAACTGTAACTTCGAGGAGAACGAGGACCGCTTTCTCGTAGTGACGCCGCTGTTTCACATCGCGGCGTTCGCGTTGTTCAACAACACGTTCTACTGCGGATCGACGACGTATCTGATGAACGATTTCAATCCGGATCGCGTGATGGAGGTCATCGACGCCGAGGACATCACCGGATCGTTCTTCGTGCCCATGATGAGCCGTGCATTGCTCGACGCTGACGGGTTCGACGACTACGATATCGACTCGTTCGAGCACTACATGACCGGCGCTGCACCCTCCGGAAAGGAACTCAAAGAACAAATCATCGACGCGTTCGACGCGAACCTCTATGAGGTGTTTGGACAGACGGAGATGGCCCCAGTCACCTGTCTGCTCGATCCCGAAAACGCACTCGAGAAGCCGGACAGCATCGGAAAGCCGATCACCAATGTGACGGTCAAAGTCGTCGATGCGGACGGAGAGGAAGTGGAACCCGGCGAGGTCGGTCGAATCGCGTATCGCGGTCCGACCGCGTTCAGGGAGTACCTCGGGATGCCGGAGAAGACTGACGAGGTCTTCGACGACGAGGGATACTTCGTTTCCTCGGATCTCGTCCGCCGGGACGAGGACGGATTCCTCTACTTCGTCGGCCGGTACGACGACATGATCGTGTCGGGCGGTGAGAATATCTATCCCGCGGAGATCGAGGAAATACTTCACGAACACGAGAGCATCTCGGAGGCGGCCGTCGTCGGCGTTCCGGACGAGGAGTGGACGGAACGCGTGAAGGCTGCGGTGGTCCTCCGCGACGGCGAATCGATGACTTCCGAGGTAGTCATGGACTACGTTGGGAGTCGCATCGCCGATTTCAAGAAGCCTCGCGAGGTGGAATTCTACGAGGAATTGCCGCGCAATCCGACCGGTAAAATCCTCAAAGAGAATCTCTCGTGAGGATCGGGAACGATCGACGAGCCGTCCCGCTCGTCGATGTCGCAGTTCCCGTGTTCGGCAAGGAGTAAACAATCTCGAAGTTTAGATTCGAGCGGTCCTCGGCTGCCCCGATATTGACGGATGGGATCCGTCGGATCTTCGGACCGGGACCGGTGGTAACCGTTGGCAGTTATCGGTGTTATACCGGTCTCAGGGCGGATCGACACTGCATAGTGCTTCGCCGCATAGATTCGGTTTCGGTGCTACTGCCCAGCGACAATATAAAGAGATTTTAATAGTTAGTAGATGCAGTACCAGAATATGCCAGGCCACGACAAAGACGATGTTCTCGAGATAGACGAGATCGATAGACAGATTCTGGAAATACTGGCGAACGATCCGCGAAGCCCGTACGCCGATATCGCGGACGAATTGTCGAACTACGACATCGATATGAGCAGCGAAGGGGTCCGCCGACGCGTCACGTCGCTGCTCGAGAATATGACGAGCTTCTTTCTTCCGCGTCCGGAACGCAATAGCTGGGAGATCGTTCTGATCACGATCGAGACCATCGACAAGGCGAACTCGAAACAGGAAGTCTTCGAGGCGATGGCGAACATGGACTTCTGGTTCGTTGCCGACGGATTCGGAACCATCGATCTGTACGGAATCGCCACCGCAGAGTCGAACGCGAAAATCGACGACCTGCTCACTCAGGTGCGGGCGCTCGATTCGGTGGCTGAGCTCGACTATTTCATCGAAACCGATCGCAACGTAAACATCAAAAACTATCTCCCGGTTTATTAGGCCGCCTTCAACTCTGAGCGACCGGTTGGAACGTGACCGTGTAGAACGACGTACACCAGCGGATTCCGGATGGACCATCGCGACCGGATAGACCGTTTCGTCGGCGAAGTAACCGACGAGGTCCGCTACGTCTCCGAGGACTCCGATGCCGATTTTCTCCTCTTCAACGATCAGGCGACGGATATCGTCGACGAGATTCACGAAGAACCGATACTGCCGAACGATACGCTCTTTGCCGGTGATACTCGTCCCGACTACGCGGACGAGTATGTCGAGTTCCGCGACTCAGCATCGGCCGACCCGGTCGATATCGTTCCATCGAGAACGTTCTCTCGAACTGGACCGGTGAGTACGACTGGCAACGCACAGCAGGCACCAGAGTACGTCAACTGGTAGTTGGCCGACGGTCGGCTGCCGTAACACCGCGGTTTCACCGCTGGGAATCGACTTCGGGATCATCCCTAGCCCTATAAGGTCATTTGTCTACAGAGTAGTATAGACGTTGTCACCCATGACGAACCCGAACTACTTCGACCGGCTGATCGATGAACCTGCACTGCAACGGTACCTCGAAACGACACTAGGTTCTGCAGACGAGTTTGACATCGACTATCATCGCGAGGGAAAATCCAACGAGACGCTCTTTCTCGACTGGGGTGACTACAATCTCGTCCTCCGTCGACCACCCGCTGGAGCGACGGCTGAATCCGCACACGACGTGCACAGGGAATACCGAATCCTGGACGCACTTCAGGAGACCGACATTCCGGTCCCTCAAACAGTGGCGAGTTGTGACGATCACTCCGTTATCGGCGCGGACTTCTACCTGATGGAGCGGTGCCAGGGTGCCGTCCTCAGAGATGAACCCGAACGGTTCGCGACACCCCAGTACCGCCGGGCCCTGTCGGAGCGGTTCATCGAAACGATCGCTGCGATCCATACCGTCGATACGGCAGCGGTCGGTCTCGATGATCTGGGCCATCCGGATGGGTACACCGAACGACAGGTCGATCGGTGGACTTCGCAATTAGAGTGGGCGTTCGAACGCACGGAAACGGAACGATCGATTCCGTTACTTTGGGACGTCGCCGATTGGCTTGCCGCGAACGTCCCGGACAAATACGATCATACGCTCGTTCATGGAGACTACAAGCCCGATAACGTCATGTTCGGCCCGGAAACGCCACCGGAACTCACCGCCGTCTTCGACTGGGAACTCTGTACTCGAGGGGATCCGGCAATGGACCTGGGCTGGCTGCTGGTCTATTGGCCCGACGAAGGTGACCCAGAATACGGGAGTTCGGCCCTCCCGCAGTTCCTCACTCGCGACGGGTATCCGACGCGACGGGAACTCGTCGAACGCTACGAAACTGCCACCGAGAGGGAGTTCGAACAACAGCGGTTCTATCGGACGTTCGGTGTTTTCAAGATGGCCAGCGCCTGTGAGATGATGTACCGCCGCTATCTCGAGGGGAACGCCGACGACGAGTCGTACTCCAAGATGAAAAACCGAGTGCCGGATCTCGCTGAACGAGCGTACCAGATCCTCGATGGGAACGAACCGCTGTGATAGCGCTGTGGGGACAACGACGACTCAGCGGTATCCGCGAGCGATTATCGAGTCGAGTTTGACATGCTCGGTACGGTTCGACATGTTCTCGACTGTACGCCCTCTATTGTGGAACTGGTCCGTTCGATCGCTCGCACCGACACCTCATCGAGATGTTCGGGGGACCAGTGAATCACCCATCCAATTTATATCTATCCGCGTACCATACAAGCGCAGACCATGGCACAAACAGTGTCCAACCCGAAGTATCGGGAGATCAAGGATGGGTTCTACTGGACTCAGGAGTGCCTGCCGCTGGGCACCCTGAGTGAACTCGACCGGTTCGACATGTCGAAGTGGATCGGCGCCGACGAGGAAGTTCACGGCTGCCAGAATGCTTATCTGCTTGACGGCGAGCAGAGCCTGCTGTTCGACACATTAACCCAGCCGAACGGTGACCAGGTAGTCGATTTGCTTGACGACTTGCTCGACGGCGATGACCTCGACTACCTCGTCATCTCCCATCCGGAGGCCAACCACGCGGGCAACACGTTCACCATTCTCGAGGCGTACCCGGAGGCGACACTGCTCGTTCCCGGCGAAGCGGCGGGACACGGCACCGGCCACGGAACTGAGCACGAGTTGTACCACATTGCGACTGACACTCCGGAGGATGTCTCCGAACTGGCGAACGAGATCCGATACATCGGTGACGGCGACACCGTCGATCTCGGCGGGTATACCGTCGAGTTTCACAGGCCCGTCGTGGCCGACCACTCGTTCACGCTATGGATGACCGAGCACACCACGAACACGCTGTTCACCGTCGATTGGATGGGCTTTCTCCACCAGAGTTCGAACTGCGTGTCATACGTGCACGAACTCGACCGCGAGGTCACGGTTGAACAGGTATTCCGGTTTCACGCGCTCGCATTTCCCTGGCTCCGCTTCTCGGACGTCGCGGCGATCGAGAGGGGCGTCGCAGACGTGAGGGAACGGTTCGATCCCGACATCGTTGCGCCGGCCCACGGGATGGTAACGACCGAGAATCCCGGCCAGTACATGGATCTGTTCACCGAGGCGGCAGCATACCTCTCCGAGGAGGGTGAGCACGAGAACATGCAGAGCAAACTCGAGTACATTCTGCGGCCGCCGACGGAGGCGTGACGATGGCGAGAGAACTCGTCGATGACGTTCACTGGATCAGGAACTGTCATCCGGACGATGGCCGCCACCTGCACATGTCTGAGTATCTGCTCCGGGATGAAACGGACACGATCCTCGTCGACTCGGGGTCGAGTCACTACCGTGAGGAGATCATCAGCGAGGTGAACCGTCTCACCGACGGTGGCGGGCCCGACGTGGTATTGCTCACCCACTCGACGCTTCCCCACACTGAGAACGTCCCCGCGTTCGAGGACGAGTGGGGAGAAACCGAGACCATCGCCGCTACGGGGCGGTTTCCCGAGGTCGTCGGCCTGCCGGATGCCGAGGTCCGCCAGTTGAACCAGCCGGTCGAATTCGCCGGCCGGCCGTTCACCTGTATCCATCCGTTGCTCACCGACGTAACGGTTTCTCAGTGGGCTTACGACCACGAGTCGGGCGTCCTGTTCACGGCGGAGGCGTTCGGACACTACCACGACGCCGAGAACTGCGGGCAAACGTCCGCCGAGATGGAGGGCGGCATCCCCATGGAGCACATCGATGATTTCTACATGGACAAGCTACCGTTCGTCGATTTCCTCGACCGTGAAAAGCTCGGAGACGCCTTCGAGATGCTGTTCGACATCCTCGACGTGACGTACGTCGCCCCCATTCACGGCACCCCCGTAGCAGCTGAGGATATCGACGACTACGTCGACGACGTGATGCAGGCGCTCGACCCCCAGTCGGTCGATTCGTAATATCCGAGCGAACCGTCCGCAGGGAAATTTCCGGGACTACGGCGTGAGACAGGAACTTACTCGCGCTCTTGTGTGTCAACTTCGTACCGTTTAACACCATCTCTTTCGCTGATTACAACGCGATTCTCGTCCTCCAGAAGGTCGAAGTGGCCGATCACCTCCGACATGCCGGAGAACATTTCAGTCGCCGGAAGATTCGGAAACATCTCCGTCATAATCCGATACGCTGTCGTCGGCTCACGGTCGGCTATGAGATCGAAGATCCGTTCTTTCCGATCTTGATGGTGGGCGATCGTCTCTCTCGCCCGGTCCTGAAGGGCGAGGATCGGTTCGCCGTGGCCACCGTACCCCACCGCACCCTCCCGCTCGAGTATCTTCCGGAGCGACTCGAGATAGGTCGGCAAACTCCGTGTTCGCTCGTCGTCAGAGCCGGGGACGAGCGTGAGTAGCGGGTTCGGCGTGATGTCGGGAAGGACGTGATCGCCGGTGAACATGATATCTTCGGACGCCGCGAGGTAACAGATCGAACCGGGGGTGTGGCCCGGGGTAGAAATGCACTCCAGATCGATCCCGACGTCGATGACGTCTCCGTCAGCTATTTGGTGGGTGACCGTGACCGGATCCTGGTAATCGGTGTACGGTTCCGGCAGTTCGAGTACTGTCTCGACTGTGTCCGTCGGCATCCCCATCGACAGCAAGAAAGGTCGGAAATATGCCCGTTCCGTTTCGAAGTGTCCAATGGGATCCGACAAGCGCCCGACGGCATCCTCATGAGAGAATACGGATGCGCCCGACTCCTCGACGAGTTGGTCGACGAGCCCGAAGTGATCCATATGTGGATGGGTGATAAGTATCCGATCGATGTCATCGATGCTGCGGTCGATACCGGCGAGCGAACGGTTTAGTTCCTCGTAGGCTTCGGTGGTCGCCGGTCCGGGGTCTATGACAGTCAGGCCGTTTTTGAGGATGAGGTAACAGTTCACCGGGCCGACGCCGAACGGTGTCGAGATCGGAACGCGTTCTATCGCATCCATAATAGTGATAGTCAACCTGATGGCTTATAATGTCTCCCGTCACGAGCGGTCCAGCTGTTGCAGTTCCGCATGGACTGACCGAGATACACGATTTCTCCGACGGTGAGTCTCTTGTCGATGGCTATGGATCTCTGAGTGCCATCGCTCGAGGAGGAGGAGCAATCTTCACCACCTGTAGTGGCCGTTAGAATTTTCTACTCGTTTACGTCGTTGACTGTAGTGATCATCTCGTCGAGGTTCCTGTCGATAAATTGCAAGACGCTCTCGACAGCCTGGAGGGAAAGAAGCCGACACAGCGGTTATTCACAGCAATAGCATTCAAAACCGGTCGTGCACAGACAAGACTAGCCGAGCGGTACGACGTTCAGCGACGACCGATCTCTCGTCGACTCGAATGACTCATCGGTCTCGAGTCGCCCGAGTCGGCTGTTACTAATATTCTTCCCATTTGGGAGAGATAAATAAGAAATAGTAATAAATATCCAAAAGAGCCGTCCACAAATTGCTAGAAAAGTAGGGATACGGGTTACGTGCCGTGAAGGAACTACATGTTTGTCCGTAAACCATCTGGAACGGCGACGGGACGTGTCTCTCGGCCACGATTACCGAGGACAAGAACCGATACCTATATTAATTTTGATATGATTTTAAAGGTGACTTAACCGTGGTTCTGGACGGTGCACCATACTTTCAAGCGTCGGCTGTCACAGATTCGCGGCTCATGACGATCTCGCATTTGTCACGTTACCGGCGCGTTCACCCGCACCACATCCGGTCGAGGAATACCGTGGACAGTTCCACTCAGCGCTTCGCAATCGATTCTGTGATACACGATCTGAATTCACAACAGCGATCGATACTGCTCTTACTCACCCACTCTATACCAAGAATGAGCAATTATTTCTACTGCCTACTATTGCTGTTGTCGACTAGACTCCCGGTCATCCTTCGGCGAAGACGACGTCCTGTTCGAACAGGTTCACGATTTCACGCTCGGTGTACGAGAGCGTCTCGAGGATGTCGACCGTGTGCTCTCCTTTTTTCGGCGGTCGAGAGGAGAACGTTCCGTCGTGGATCGCCGAACTAAACCTGAACGGCAACGCGGGCGTAACGACCTCCTCGTCGGCTTCCGGATTGTACGAATCGACGAGCATCGATCGGTCGGCGACGTGGGGATCCGTGTCCACGATGTCGCCGACCGTCCGTACTGCGCCGGTCGGGACGCCGGCGTCCATGAGCCCCTTTTCGAGTTCGATCTGATCGTACGACTCGAACTCGGTTGTGAACTCGTCCTTGAGGACATCGCGGTGCTCGAGCCTGTCGTCGATCGTCTCGAAGCGCTCGTCCTCGAGCAGGTCTTCACGGCCGAGGAAGTGACAGAGGCGCTCGTACATCGCTTCCGAGAGCGTTGCGAGGTAGACGTACCCGTCTCCGGTTTCGAAGACGCCGTTGGGCGCGCTGCCGATCCCCTGTCCGCCTGCGCGTTCGGGCAGCTCTCCGGTCCGGTCATACCGCGAGATCCAATAGGACATCCACGACACGGCGACGTCGAACAGCGAAATGTCGATTTCGGTGCCCGATCCGCCCCGATCCCGCTGGCGAACGGCAGCTAGAATCGCGTACGCAGCATTCGCTCCCGTTCCGCAATCGATCAAACTCGCACGGATCCGAACCGGGGGCCGGTCGAGATAGCCCGTGGTTGCCATTAGGCCCGAGATCGCCTGGACGCACGGGTCGTATCCGGGATACGAGCTATAGGGCCCGGTTCGGCCGAACCCCGAGAGCGAACAGTAGATGACGTCTTCGTTTCGCTCGCGCACCGACTCGTAGTCGAGATCGTACTTTTCGAGGACCCCTGGACGGAAACTCTCCACGACGATATCGGCTTCGCCGACCAGTTCTGTGACAATCGCGTGTCCCTCGTCGGTTTTCATATCGACGCAAACGCTTTCCTTGCCGTGATTGAACGGGGTAAACATGCTTCCGCCCATCAGATTCCGGAAATTGTCGCCCGACGGCGGTTCAACCTTAATTACGTTCGCACCCATCTCCCCGAGTAACTGCGTACAGACCGGGCCGGCTATCGACTGAGTGAGGTCTACGATGGTAAGATCATCTAACGGTTGCATACGAGTGGCGATCACACCGGATTGAGAAAGACTTTTTGGGAACTGTCCGCACCCGCTGATGATCGTCCGACGACTATCGTTTCGCACTCGCAGTACGTTCGAGACGGTTCGTACGAACCGTACAGAGATCAGCGCCGGAGGGAGGCGATCATCCGCAATCAGGAGTACGTGAGATTCAACTCGATTTCGTTAACGGCGCTTAGCATGACATCCGGAATCTCGTCTTCGAACCGCTCGCTATGCATTCGATGGCTCGGTCCGGCGACGGCGAACGCCCCGAGAACGTCGCCCTCTGGCCCTCGCAGGGGAACTCCAACGGCGTGGAGTCCATCCGTACTTTCGGCCTTATTGAACGCGTACCCTCGACCGCGGATCGTCTCGAGTTCCTCGAAGAGTTCGGATTCGGTTGTGATCGTCGACTCCGTTGCGGCCGGCAGTCCGTGCCGGGCGATTATGGCTTGCACACGTTGTTTCGACAGGTTGGCGAGGATCGCTTTTCCGCCCGAGACCTGGTGCATATAGAACCGCGTTCCGAGTCGGGCGCGGCTAGAGACGCCCTTCTGTCCTGACTCTCGGGTTAGTACGACGGTGCGACCGTGTTGCTCGGTCGAAAATTGAACCGTTTCACCGGTTCGGTCTGCAAGCTCTCTCACCTTGGACGTGATCTGTTTGATGCCGTCGAACTGGCAGAGCGCATATCCACCGATATCCAGGAAATGAAAGCCAATTCGATAGCTGCCGTCGTCATTTACGACGTAATCGTGCTCACGTAACGTGGCCAGATGTTTGTGGACCGTCCCCTTTGACACGTCAACTGTCGAGGCCAGTTCCGAGACGGTCGCTCCATTTTGCCGTTTTAATTCGGCAATTATCTCAAGGGTAGTTTCGACGCTCTTGATCCGCGTAGTCGACGAACCGCTTCCGTCTGGGGACATTACCCAATAAATGGTTGACAATGGGAAAAAGTTTACCCATTCGAAATTGATGCGGACTCTCTTTCGTTTGTCTGACCACTACGACGAAGCACTCGAGAGAACACGGTCGCCGTTCCCGAGTGGAACGTCAGAGTGTAGCGCCGCAGTCGAGAACGACGATATCACGATGATTTACGTTTCACAGGCTCGAGAGTAGGTCATGCTGTTACTACTTCGCGGTTCGCTCTTTTACAGTCGATTTCTCGTCGGTACTCGTTTCGTAATACGAAATAGTTGCCGTGCTCCGAACACTTCTCTCGTAGCTGGTGAAGAGGAGCACGCTGTACGAATAATACGCCGAAGTGGCGGCTAAATTATTCCTCCTTCTTCCGTTGCAATACTACGCACACTCGGGAGTACAGTTCTGCGTCCCTGTACCGTACTCAGAGATATTTAGATCTGCTTTACAATGGTACGACAGTAAACACAGTCCGCATTGTGACCGGATCGATGTTGTGAGCGGATCATGGTTATACGACCGTAGTGTTGTAAAATGAGGCGCATCTATATCGCTTACCGGCCGTAGTTGTAAATTGACTGTAAAATAATTATTTGTGTACCTAACACTTTGGAGGGGAGCTTCGAATTACGAAACGCCGCTTCAGATAACTTCCCTTCTCTCCGTTTTGTATCCTCGGTTCCATTCCTCACTGGATATTCCTGATCTGATGGACAATTTCAATATAGTAGCAAAAAATCCCGTATATACTCTCATTTTCAGCGCACGAGTGCGACTTCACAATGGTGTTTTGTAGACTTGCGATGGCTGGTGCACGAAACTTCGGCTCCCATTGAACGGCTACTCGTCGAGTCGAAGTCGTCCGTTCTCCAGTTACTCGGATGCGGACAACGGTGTACTTATTTCGTGCCGATTGGTACTGATATGCGTATGCCAGACGCCTACTTAGTCGGTGCAGGACAATCAGACTACGGAACATTTCCCGAGGAGAGCTACCGCTCATTGTTTCGAACGGCGTTCGACGCCGCAGTAGAAAACGTCCCAAAGGGGTTCGAGACGGCCGACGTCGATGAAGCGTTCATCGGCACACTCGGCGTCGGTGGCCGTCAGCTCGGTCTCTCCGGGCCGGCGGTGACCGAACACGTTGGCCTCGACGGCGTCCCCTGTACCCGCGTCGAGAACGCCTGCGCGGCGAGCGGCTTCGCGACCCGCCAGGCCGTCCAGGCGGTCAAATCCGGCATGGCAGACGTCGCCCTCGCGGGCGGCTTCGAGATTATGACGGACATGAGCTCGGATGCAACGAAGTACTGGCTCGGCGTCTCCGGCGAAACCGAGTGGGAGCGCCTCTCCGGGACGACGTTCTCGGGCGTCTACGCCCAGATGGCTAGCGCACATATGGAAAAACACGGGACCACGCGCGAACAGCTCTCGCGCGTCGCCGTCAAGAACCACTCGAACGGAGCGAAGAACCCGCATGCTCAGCTCGGGTTCGAGTGCTCGCTCGATGACGCCCAGTCCGCCCCGGTCGTCGCGGACCCGCTCAACCTCTATCACTGCTGTCCGACTTCCGACGGAGCTGCTTGTGCGCTGATCGTCAGCGAGGACGTCGTCGACGAGTACACGGACGTCCCGATCCGGGTCGCCGGCGTCGGTGCCGGGAGCGACACCGTCGGGCTCTTCCAGCGCGATTCGTACACCGGCATTCCAGCTAGCCAACGCGCCGCCGAAACCGCCTACGAGATGGCCGATGTCAGCCCCGCCGACCTCGATTTCGCGGAGGTTCACGACTGCTTCGCGATCGCCGAACTGCTCGCCTACGAGGATCTGGGCTTTTGCCAGAAGGGGGAGGCCGGCCAGTTCATCGAGTCCGGTGCGACTGAACTCGACGGTGACCTCCCCGTAAATACGTCGGGCGGGCTCAAATCGAAGGGCCACCCGATCGGTGCAACCGGCGCGGGTCAGGTCGTCGAAGCGTTCAAGCAGCTCTCTGGAACAGCCGGCGAGCGACAGGTCGAGAACCCGACGCGCGGTCTCACGCACAACGTCGGCGGAAGCGGCGGCGCCTCGGTGATCCATATCTTCGAGCGCGAGGAGCAACGCTCCTCGAGTTCCTCGAGCGGACATCGTCCGCAAGAGAAGGAAACGGAGGTGAGCGCGTAATGGCCGCCATTACCGCCGTCGGCGCCTACGCGCCCCGTTTCCGCATCACCGCTGAAGAGTTCGCAGAGGCCTGGGGTCACTTCCAGGCGTCCGGTATCTCCGAGAAGGCCGTTCCCAGCGCCGACGAGGACGCCCTGACGATGGCCTACGAGGCCGCAACCCGCGCGATCGAAGCCAGCGATTTCGATGCCGCGGAGGTGGACTGGCTCGGGTTCGCGTCCTCGAGACCGCCGGCGGCCGAAGAGGACCTCACCGCCCGGCTGGGTGCGATGCTCGGTCTTTCCTCGACTACGGCGAGACAAACCTTCACGGGCAGTACGCGCGCCGGGACGCGAGCTCTCTGGGCCGGGATGGATGCGGTCGAGACTGCGGCCGGCACGGCCGTCATCGTTGCCGCCGACGCCCCGCACGGTGATCCGGACGACGAGATCGATCACGCTGCTGGCGCCGGAGCCGCGGCGTTCGTTCTCGAGGCGAATGGACCCGCTGAGCTCGTTGACCGTGCGGAGTACGCCGCGCCGTATCCAGGCACGCGATTCCGCAACACTGGCGAGGACGAGACGCAGGGACTCGGCGTCACGCAGTACGACCGGCAGGCGTTCACCGAAACGATCGGCGGCGCCGTCTCCGGGCTCGAAGTCGAGTCCGGACCGGAGGCAGCAGCCATCCAGGCACCGAACGGGAAACTGCCCTACCGCGCCGCGGGCGCGGCTGGGGTCGGCACCGACGAGATTCAGGCCGCCGCGACGGTCCACGAGCTGGGCGACCTCGGTGCCGCGAGCGTTCCCGTCTCGCTCGCCGGCGCGCTCACGGACGGCTACGAATCGATCTTGGCCGTTTCCCACGGCAGTGGCGCCGGCGCGGACGCCCTCCTCGTCACCGTCAGCGGCGACGTTCCCGCGAAGATTGCTATCGAGAGCGACGATGCCATCTCGTACGCCGACTACCTGCGCCAGCGGGGCATCGTTACGTCGGGGCCGCCGTCGGGCGGTGGCGCGTACGTCAGCGTCCCATCCTGGCGGCGCTCGCTCCCGCAACGGTATCGGCTCGAGGCGGGTCGCTGTCCCGAGTGTGGTGCGCTCGCGTTCCCGCCGGAGGGTTCGTGTGACGACTGCGGCGCGCTCGCCGAGTACGATCCCATAGAACTCCCTGGCGAGGGAGTTATTGAAGCCGTCACGACGATCTCACAGGGTGGTGCGCCGCCGGAGTTCGCTGCCCAACAGTCGCAGTCGGGCGACTACGCAGCCGCGATCGTCGCCCTGGAGGCCGAAACCGATAGAGAGACCGTCAGCATTCCGGCGATGGGCACCGATGCGGATCCGTCCGCGTTCGCCGTCGGCGACCGAGTTGAGACGACGATCCGCCGAATCTACACGCAGGAAGGCGTTACGCGATACGGGTTCAAGATTCGCCCGTCGGATGACGAGTAACGACGGGAAAAATACGGCGTCCTATCGAACGGCCGTCCCGACTTGAAATCACGTTCACCGTTTCGAATGCGAATATTTGTCGACACTGTCGTGTCGAGATCGCCCCCTCGAGACTCGGCGTCGGGACGGACTCGAGACGAGACGGAGGGTCGAAGAAGGCGACGCCAGCCCAACAGATATCGACGAGGCGATGACAATCGGATACCGCAGTCTGATGGGGCCGGTCGAGGGAATACGAGGGGGTACTCGTCATACTGATTCGACTCGAAACTACTTTCATCCCCGTCTAACGAGTACCTGTATGGCATTCAGTCTGTCCGACGAGCACGAAGCCATCCGTGCTGCCGTTCGTGAGTTCGGTGAAAACGAGATCCAGCCGGTCGCGGAAGAACACGACCGAGAGGGAAAATATCCCGAAGAGTTACGACGAACAGCCGCGGAGTACGATTTCGTCGCACCCAGTATACCAGTCGAGTACGGCGGCGCTGGCATGGACAAGCTCTCGAAGACGATCGTTACCGAGGAGCTGTGGCGAGCCGATCCCGGAATCGGATCCGCGGTCGGCAGCGCGGGATTCGGGACCAACATGATCGTCGAATTCGGCGACGATTGGATGAAAGAGGAGTGGCTGCCGAAGATCGCAAGCGGCGAAGTCGCCTCCTGTTCCTGTATTTCTGAGCCCGCTCATGGATCGAACGTTTCGGGTATCGAGACCGTTGCCGAAAAAGACGGCGACGAGTACATCCTGAACGGAAACAAGATGTGGATCACCAACGGCACGGTCGCTGACATCGGTGTCGTCATGGCGAAGACGAGTCCGGGAGAGCGCCACCGCGGTATCACCGCCTTCCTTCTGCCGATGGACACCGACGGCATCTCCACCGAGAAGATCGACAACAAGCTCGGTATCCGCGCCTCCGACCTCGCAGAGGTCGTCATCGACGACGTGCGGATTCCCGAGGAGAACGTTATCGGCGAGGTCGACGAGGGGTTCTACCAGCTCATGGAATTCTTCGCTTCGGGCCGAACCAACGTCGCTGCACAGGCCGTGGGCGCTGCGACGGGCGCGCTCGACGCTGCGGTCGAGTACGCTAATCAGCGCGAACAGTTCGACCAGAAGATCTCCGAGTTCCAGGCCATCCAGCACAAAATTGCCGAGATGGCCACCAAGGTCGAGGCGGCTCGCTCGCTGACCTACCGCGCCGCAACCGAGGTCGAGCGGAACAACCAGAACGTCGCCGCGCAGTTCTCGAGCATGGCGAAGTTGTTCGCCAGCGAGATCGCGGTCGAGGTCGCGGACGAGGGAATTCAGGTCCACGGCGGTTCGGGCTATGTGACGGACTACCCCGCCGAACGCTACTACCGCGACGCCCGCATCACGAAGATCTACGAGGGAACGAGCGAGATTCAGAAGAACATCATCGCCGATCAACTACTGTAACCGTCCGCTGTGAACGGCCGTTGTCGGTGCACGCTCGAGGTGGAACAGTATCCTGTCCCGTTTCATCTCGCTGTGTTGTCTCAGAAGGCGGATGCAGTAACGAGACGCTCAAACTGAAACCGAGAGCGGGTACTGCTGTAGGGGTCTCTGAAACGAATCATACACGTACCACAACGCGTAAACTCGCCACATAGAGCTCTCTCGCGAGATACGTTGAGACACTCTCAGAGCGTTCCAATCCGCCGCGGACTCTGCCGAAAATCAGGACGGGACCAGCGCAATCACGCCATCCGTGCGGTACCCTGAAATCGATACTGTGCTATAGTAGCCACTGGAATAATTTATACACTAATCGCAACGCAATCATGCGATTAGGTATGCAGTGACTTTCAGTGGTTACTATAGACGTGAGCGTCCGATCCGACTAAACCGTTCTCGACTGATTTCCCCGAGCGGCGTGAAGAAAGGACAGAGACACGACAACTATATCGGTGCTGAAGGCCTCCACCGTTTCCAAAGATTTAATTGGGAAGAATACACCGAGTAGTGTGTATGACTTCCACGAGAAGACGGGATATTTTGAAAGTAGCAAGTGGTGTCGGTGCTGCAGCGCTGGCCGGCTGTCTCGGCGGCAGTGGTGGAATGAAATCGTTGAGCGTTGGCATTCCGGGTGCGAGCTCGACGACCGGTGCGGCGAGCAACTCCTTCCAGCGCGTCGTCAAGGACCAGTCCGGCGACACCGATCCGGCCGGCGAGATTCGCTGGCAGAACCAGGATACCGGCGGCGACCCGCCGAGTCTTCGTCAGTTCTCACAGGGGAACCTGCAGGCGCTGACCGCGGGGAACTTCATCGTCGCCTCCGCTCAGGAGGACAAGGAACCGTTCGCAGAACGGTCGGTGGAGACGCTCCCGCAACAGATGTTCTCCATCACCTCGCTCCACATGCACGTGGTTTCCGTCAAGGGGTCAGGTATCCAGACGACCGACGACCTTGCCGGGAGCAACTTCTGGCCGCTGCCGCCATCGTGGGGACTGCGTCAGCTGGCCGAGACCGTCTTCTCGAATGCCGGTCTCTGGAGCGAACTCCAGAACTCCGACTCGATCGTCAACGCGGACACGGGCGACGTCGCCGGCCTCATCGAGGAAGGTAACATCGATGCTCTGGTGGCCTACGGCGCTGGTTTCCAGAACCTCGCCGGCTGGGCGACCGAGGTCGACGCGCGCGCCGACCTCCAACTCGTCGAGTTCACTGACAGTTTCGCCGAGGCCGCGAACGGCACCCGTGGGACGAGCCACAGCGAACTCGACGTCTACGGCTGGCAGCAACAGAGCTTCGACACCGACAAAATGGACGTCTACGGCGCGGACTTCCAGTTCTGGCTCGGTAACGACACCTCCCGCGACGTCGGCTACGAACTCGCGCGGATCAGCAACGAGCACACCGAAGCGATTCAGGAGGGCCAGCCGGCGTACCTCGATCACAGCGACGCCGAGACAATGGCCTCGCTGTATCTCGAGGACCTCCCAGTCCACCCCGGTCCGTACGACTACCTTGAGGAGCAGGGTGTCGATATGAGCGCATACACCCGCGGCGAAACCAGCGAATAGAGCGCCCATGAGCGAGACCAAGAGCGAACCGCCCGTCTGGTCGCCATTTGATCTCCGACGGGAGCATCTGCTGAACAACCTCATCACCGTCGTAGCCCTGCTTTTCTGGGCACGGGTGCTGCTGTACGGGCTCACTCAGGAGGTGCCACGGGCAAAGTACGGCGCCGCCTTCCTCGCCGGTGGCGTCCTCATCTACACTCTCGACGAACTCCGCAATCTCGACGGATCCGACCGACTCGAGCGCCTCGGGCTGTGGATCTGTGCGCTCGTCGGCGTCGCCGTGCCGGCCTACGTGTGGCTGCATTACGAGGTGCTCGAGACCCAGCGAATCGGCTACGCCCTGGGCTACGAATACGCCATCGGCGGCCTGTTCGGGCTCGTCGTCCTCTATCTGACCTATCGGGCGTTCGGGGCCGCCTTCGCGGGCGTCGTGATCGCTTCCGTCCTCTACGCCTACTTCGGCAACCTCATCACCGGACTGTTGGGTCACGGGGGGGTCGCTTTCGAACAGATCATCAACGTCCTGTCGATGGAGTTCGACGGCTTCTTCGGCTCGATCACGCAGGTCGTCGCCGTCAAGGTCGCGCTGTTCCTGCTCTACGCGGGGCTGATGCGCGGCTACGGTGCGTTCGATCTGATCATGCGTCTCTCGTTCCGGACGGCGAAGTACCTCCGGTCGGGGGTCGCCCAGTCGGCGGTTATCTCGAGTCTGATCGTCGGCTCGATCAACGGGGCGCAGACGGCAAACGCCGCGATGACCGGCTCCTTTACCATCCCATTGATGAAAGAAAGCGGGATGAAATCGGACTCGGCCGGCGGGATCGAGGCCGTCGCCTCCGCCGGCGGGCAGATCATGCCGCCGGTAATGGGTGCGGCTGCGTTCGTCATGGCCTCGCTCATTCCGGGACTCGGCTACGTCGACGTGCTCATCGCGGGCATCATTCCGGCGGTGGTGTTCTACATCTCCGTCGCAATCGGCGTCCACTACATGGCGGTCAAACAGCTCCCCGAGGGCGGCATTAATATCGAAGGTCGACTCGAGGATCTGGACGATGGATATCACCCGCTCATCGAGACGATCCGCTTCGGCGTTCCCTTCGCCGTGTTGCTGTACACGCTCGGGATCGCTCAGTGGACGGTCATTAGTTCCGCGCTGTACACCTGTGGGGCGATGGTGCTGACGGGCACGGGGATCCCCCTTCTGCTCAGCGTCGCCGACGGCGACGCGGACCCGATCGAAACGGTCCGCGACGCCGCGAACAACACGGTCTCCGGATTCAAGTTCGGAGCCGTCGCCATCGCGCCGATCGCAATCATCATCGCGGCAGTCAACGGGATCGTCGACTTGCTGAACGCGACCGGTCTTCCGGGCAAACTCTCGCTCGCGATCGTCGGCGTTGCCGGCGGCGTCCTGCTATTCACGGCTATCCTCTCGATGGTCGTCTGTCTCATCCTGGGACTGGGGATGCCGACCGTGGCGGCGTACACCATCGTCGCGCTGTTGATCGCGCCGACGTTGACCGGCGAATTCGCCATCGACCCGGTCGCTGCTCACTTCTTCGTGCTCTACGCGGCGATCCTTTCGGGGATCACGCCGCCGATCGCTATCGCAGTTGTGGTTACGACCGGCATCGCCAACTCGAATTTCTGGAAGACTGCGGTTGAGGCACTGAAACTCGGGTTTCCGCTTTTCATTCTCCCGTTCTCGTTCATCTACAACCCCGAAATCGTGACCGGCGGACTCACCCTTGCGACCGTCAGTTCGGGACTGATCCTTCTGCTGGGTGCGGTCGCGATCATCCACGGTCTCAACTGTGCGCCTCGCCCCTTCGATATCTCGGCGCCACTGAGCTACGGCATACGCGCAGTGTACGTTGTACTCGGCGTCGTCGCGATGGTGTGGCCGTCGCTGACGCCCCGTATCGGTGCCGCAGCGGCCGCGATACTATTCATCGTGGTCCAGTCGAGGATAGCTGAGACGCCCAACGTCGGTTACGTTGCCGAAGGCGATTAATCAGTTCGCGGTACTGTTTTCCGATCGACACGACCGATCGTGGTAGACCCCATCAGAATCGCACTCTTCGCGGAGTACCCACAATTCCTCCACAGTCGACTCTCGTGTTCGCCCCACGTCGTCATTGACCAGTTGCAAGAACTGGTACTCGAAGCCTGGGCCAGGGCCGTGGCCGACGGCAACTTCGACGATATAACCGAGATTCCGTGGCGGTCGCCACACGAGAAAGTGGTCGGTGAGGAGAACCAGATCCAATACATCGTTCTCGCTCACAGCGGCCGATCGGGCGTCGCTCCAAACACGATCAAGGCCAAAATCGTCGCCGTTGCCGACGAAATCGCGGTCGATGGGATCTTCTGGGGATCCCTTTATCGACTCATGGAGTGACCGTTCCGATCGAGCCGATTCCGATTCCCGGTTCGTTTCTCGAGTGCGATGGCTTTCTCAGTGCACAATTTATAATTAGATGTGTCGACACCACATAATGTATGCGACCCACTGACATCGAAGCTGTTTCGGGTCGCTATCAACGGCATTATTCTCGAAAGCAATACCCACCAATATTGTATATATAATGCAATAAATATCGGTACTAAGTGAATGTTTTATTTTATGGTATTCAGTGATATAATTTCCACTCGATAGCTGCGTTACGCCGCTGAATCCGCACAGAACACGATCTACCGGCTGATGAGTTTCTCGTGATCGACTCGATTATCAGACTGCTTGTTCGCGGAGGACGAAGCGATCAGGACAACGATACTGGTCGAAATCGAGCCGAAAAGCGGTTTATCCACTCGAGATGCGTATCGATCGCTTCCGGAACTCGTGAGTGGGCGGTCGGTCGAATATTCGTATGTGTATTGGGATATCAATACATTACTATGTTAGTCGAGACCGTGTTGAGCTTTCGGTGGAAACGTGCCAGCCGAGGAGGGACAAAACGAACCAGTGACCGATTCGACACAGAATTAATGACTATACTATCGTATATGAAACGTGTTATTACCGGTTGAAGAATACAACTCGAGTCCGCATCGAAACGGATTGTTCCGGTGATCCGACAGATAGCACCGACGTAGTCCGTAAAACCGGCGCGTTGAAGCGGGAACCCTCGCTCTCCGCAACGCGAGCGACCGTCTCTGCTATCAAGCGTACTGTCGACCACTGAAACTACGATCCGTCTAGTGATTCACCACGGTCAGTCATATGGAATACCGGATCAGCGGAGCATACTTGCGAGCAACTCGATGTATTCTATGAACGAGGGGGTTGGAGTTCCGGGCATGTAGATCGGGAGATCAGGCTGCTCGAGGCGGACGTTGGTAATCGGATCTCTGTATTCGGTTCGTTTCATAGACTAGATTCGAGTTGGATCTATTTATACTTTCTCAGATATAGTTTCTGTATAATACACCAACAATCGTTATTGACCACTCTATTCACGGTACCAGATGGCACGATGTCTCAGTCCCCCGCCCGAAAAATAGTAGACAGTAGAAATAATTACTCACTCTTGGAACAGAGAGTTGATCAAGTGTGGTATCGATCGCCGTTGGTAACTCGCTAATTGAGTCGAAGAACCGATTGCTGAGAGCCGTTTGTAACTGTCTCCAGCACCTTCGACTGGATTGTGTTCCGGCGAATACGCCGGTAGCGTGACGAAGGCGAGGTCGTCACGGGCCGCCAGATCCGTGACGGCCGACGCCTGAAAGTACGGTGCTCCATCTAACACAATGATCAAGTCATCTTCAAACTCTTGACATAATGCAAGAATGAAATGTTTTGCGTGATCGGCGGTAACGTACTCTTCGAATCGAGAGAAAAAGCGATCACCGTCCTCGGTGATCGCACCCAAAAGACACGTCCACTCACGTTGTCCAGATAATTCGACAGACGGCCGCGTGCCGCGCGGAAACCACGCGGCACGCGGTTCGACTTGGACAGATTTCCTGGTTTGATCGATACAGACTACCGTGGCGACCATCTCCCGCCGCTTTGTTTGAGATTCTCACGGAACGCTTCTTGCCCATCAGCATCAGATTCGGCGGCTGTACGGCGAAGTTTTTGATAACTCAATCCCGCTTCCTTGAGCAGTCGCCGACAGCTCGGGATTGAGTACTCGACATCGTAGGTCTCGTCGAGATATTGCTGGACGAGCGCCGGTGTCCACGCCGGCGCGTCAACGCCAACTTCTTCGGGAGATTCATGGACGATCTCTTCGAACTCTTTTTGCTCTTGTTCTGAAAGTTTTCGTTTTCTCCCAGATCGATGAGCATCAGTAACAGCCTGCTCAATCGACTCATCGGTGTCGAGTCGCTTGAGCCAGCTATAGATCGTCCGGCGCTGAACGCCGTACCACTCAGCTAGTTCAGTTTGCGTAAGACCGTTTTTGTACGCAATTGCTGCTAAGAGCCGTTGTGTCGGCTTCTTTCCTTCCACATTGTCGAGGGCTGTTTGTAGTTCCTCGACAGAGATCTCGTCGAGATGATCCACTACACTCAACAACAATATCTGAGTAAAAAGCTCTAACGGTTACTATAGTGGAACGAGTCATGCGTTTTGGCGGTAGCGGTGAGGCTGTCAGTGCCCACGGAGCCACCGAAGGCGGCGAGTAGGCCGGGATAGTTCAGAGCATGGAGCACGTCGAAACGCAACGCCGTACTTTTTCAACTGTCTCTGAACGCCGCTACGAGACAGTCCCGTGATAGAGCGTCGTAGCGATCCAAAACTTATAGTCTCCCAAGCTAATACTTCACATGGGTATGGAGTACACTGTTGTCGATAGCGAGGATGTACCGCTCACTGACCTCTCTGAAGTCGACGAAATGCCGCCGGATCTGGACATTCGGGCCGTTGACGAGGAGCTCGACTGTCAGAATACTGCGGTGAAGATCTGGTACTTCGACGAGGGCGAAGAGATCGGATATCACGCGCACACGGAGCAGGAGGAACTCTTCTACGTCCTCGAGGGGACGTTCTCGTTGAAACTCGGCCGCTCGGGCGAGGAAGAGTTTGTCGAGGCAGACGAGGGGACCTTCTGGGTCGCCGCGCCGAAGATCGGCCACGGCCATCGCTGTATCAGTGATGATGGCGGCGCTGTCCTTGCGTTCGGCGCGCCACCAGTCGACGACCCTGGCCGTGATCCGCACTCGATTTCTGACGAAGAGATAGACGGCTGACGGCCCGTGAAACCGGCTGTAACGCCGCTGAATCTCACTCAAATTTTCGGACCTAACGGGGCCGTGTTCAGTTTCGTTGATTCCATACGTACGCGTAGCGCTGGAGCCAGGTTTCGGCAATATTCGGTTCGGCGTTTCTGAAGCAATTTCCAAGCTGGTAGGTTCGCCGTTTTACTTTCTGAAAGAGATGTTCGACGGCGTTCCGATTTCCGTGTGTCTCGTGACGAAATCGGAGGCCGTGTCGGTTGCGTGCAGCTTTCAGCCACGGTCCAGAATCGACGAGAAACACGGCGTCGTCGACGTCGTGTTTCTTGGTGAGCTCAGAGAGAAAGATCGAGGTAACACCCTCGTTTCGCGTCGGAAATAGCCTGGCGTGGAGACATTTGTTCGTTTCGGAATCGACAGCAACGTACAGCCAGTAGCGCTGATCGTCGAGATGGATCACGGTTCTCGTCGAGCACGATATGATCCGGCTGGGCACCGTCTGTCGGCTGTACGTCGGCCTTTTGGACCCAATTGTGAACAGTCGAGCACGCCCGTTCGACACCAAGTACTCTAAGATAGAGATAGTATCCAAAAGTGATGATTCACACAACAGGAGCTGGATACTGAGTTCCATGAGTTCGAGCGGTGTCTGCTCGCGCTCCACAAAATCCAACTCGATCACGATGCTAGATCCGTCGAGGCGGTCGAATTCTGGCATAGCACAACGAATTCCACCACCTCACTCCGTCACACTCTACTCTGAACAGCGCCCTGGAACGGTGCTGTGGGATAGTAGTATTAGCTGAGTAACCGGAAGGGGCGGGACGATTCCAGTCAGACGGTGTTGCCGTGGCTCCCGTTCTTCGAGTCGTCGTTCCGATTCACCCACGATCAGTTACGTGTCGTGATTATGGGTATGGTCGTGGTCGTGCCCATGTTGGTGTCCGTGTCCCGCGTCCGGCGTTTCGAGAATGTCCTCGCACTCGACGTTCGTATACCCGGAATGGAACAGTTCGACTGAGCCACCGTCGGCGTCGAACGCGTGCCGTTCGATACAGCCGACGTCCGCGCCGAGCAGGTGGACGCTGACGCTGGGTTCGTTCGACGTCGTCTCGACGGAGTGGATGTCGTTGTTCGGCGGGATCAGTTCGTAGTAGTCACCGCGTTCCATGCGCTCGGTCCGGATCCGTTCGAGTTCCGCCTCGCCTTCGTCGTTCGTTGCGTCATCGACCCGGCGGTAGAAGTCTTCACGTTGCGTTCCACCGTAGATTCCGACGAGTCCCCAGGCGAGATGATCGTGGACCGGCGTCGAGGCGCCCGGCGGGAGGACGAGCGTGAACACAGACAGTTTGTTTCCCTCCCGATACAGCAGCCACTGGGCGATGTCCTCTCCCATATTGCCCTTGTCGTCCACGTCGTCCATGGCGAGTTCTTGATACCGTTCAGCAAGCCAATCATCGTCCGCGAGGAGTTCCTCGAACGGGTCCGCCAGCGACTCGAGCAGCGGTGGCACCTCCTCGTGTTCGTCAGCGGTCGCTTTCACCGTCTTGACGAATTCACGCAGTCGATCGGAATCGTCGATAAACTCCGGTTCGGGGTCCGATTCGGGTGACGCCATCGTGCTGTGGTAGATGTCATCAGTGACGATAAACGCTCGCCCGTCGTCCCACAGCGGATCGGCAGGATCGGCCCTGTTGCCTCGCGAAGACCGGACGGAAGCAGGAGCATCTCGAGACGAACGCCGTCGCGATCCGATGCCGTCTCTCACGGTGACGAACAGAATACTTATCATTGCGACACGGTAACGACCCGTCGTGAGAAATAGCTCTTTCAGGCTCCTCTCCGCGTTCAGGAACGGCGTGCTCGAACTATGGAGTGGCGGACGCGGAAAGGTACTCACCGCGGTCGCCGGCGGCTGGTTTCTCTCCGTCGGCGTGCGGATGATCTATCCGGTCATGCTCCCGTCACTACGGTCGGCCTACGGACTCAACCTGACGACCGCCGGACTCCTGCTGACGGTGTTGTTCCTCGCCTACGCGTTCGGCCAATTTCCGGGCGGTGTCCTCGCGGATCGTTTCGGAGAGCGATTCACGCTCACGGCCAGCGCGGTGATCTCCGCCGGAACGCTGACCCTCGTCATCACCGCCAGATCCGCGATCGTCCTCTTCGTCGCGACGGCGCTGTTCGGGTTCGGAACGGCACTGTACGCAGTCGGTCGATACACCGTCCTCTCCCGGCTCTACTCGGAGCGACTCGGCGCTGCGAACGGTGTGACGGCCGCTTCACAGGACGCCGGCCAGTCGATCCTTCCCCCGATCGCCAGCGTGCTCGCGGCGACGTTCCTCTGGACGTACGGATTCGGTTTCGTGATTCCGCTGTTCATACTCGCGGCCGTCGCCCTCTGGCTCGTCATTCCGATTCGTTCCACGAGTACGTCGAACGGCGACTCGGGCTTCAGTCGGGACGACCTCACGGAGCTCAGATCGGCGTTGAGACGGCCGACGATCGTCTCCGCGACGGCGGCGTTGATCCTCGGCCTCGTCGTCTGGCAGGCCTTTACGAGCTTCTACCCGACGTATCTGATCGAGGAGAAAGGGCTTTCGGCGACCGTCGCCAGTCTCCTTTTTGGGACGTTCTTCGCGCTCGGCATCTGCATCAAGCCGCTCTCCGGGGTGGCGTACGATCGATTCGGCATCCGGCGGTCGCTCGTGATCGTCGCGAGCGGTCCGACGATCGCCCTCGTCATGTTGCCGTTCGTCGACGGACTCTGGGGTCTCGTCGCGGTTACGGCGCTCGTGAGCACCCTGCTCGGCTTCGCGACGGTCCTCGAGCCGTCGTTGCTTCGCTCCCTCCCTGCGGATATCCGCGGCACGGGGTTCGGAATTCTCCGATCCATCGGGTTCACGATCGGCGCGATTAGCCCCGTGCTGTTCGGAGCGGCGGCAGAACGCGGCTTCTTCGACGAGGGGTTCACGATACTGGCCGTCTTCGCGGCCGGAATGCTCCTCCTAGCGTTTCGAATTCCCGAGAATTAATGCTCGTTTCCACGACCGGTACTCGGTAACCGTCCGCCGCATGGGACACGGTAATCGCTCGCCGCACCCGAGTCGGAGAACTGCACACAGAGAGCGGGGCCCTCGTATCGGCCGGAGACGCCGAAACACTTCCCAAGACATCACGATTGACTCCGACTTCACTGTGTGCTGATCGATGGCGTCGCCTCGAGGGATCACAATATAGTAGCCACTGAAACGATTCACACACTGATCTGACAGCTGTCGTTCGATCAGGCGTGCAATGACTTGCAGTGGCTACTATAGGGCAGCGGCCGATCGGCCGTTCTTGGACAAAAACGGGAACCTGATCGTCGATTGGCGACACAACTTTCGTTCCGAGCGCTTCACATCACAGATCGACGCCGCTGACTCAACTTGACGACGAGGACATAATACTTTTACCCCGTTCCACCGATATGAGACTGATGGCCCAACTCCTCAGCGACGCTGTCACGCTGACCGAAAGTCAGCAGTTGGTACAGACCAGCGTCCGCGACGTTTGTTCGAATTTCGACCACCAGTACTGGCGTAACCAGGCCGAAGCGGGCGATTATCCCCGAGAGTTCGTTGATACGCTTGTCGACCACGGATGGATGGGTGTCCTCATTCCCGAAGCGTACGGCGGTGCCGGAATGGGGACCCAGGAAACCGTCGTCATGATGGAGGAAATTGCCGCGAACGGCGGCGGATTCAGTGCCGCGCAGGCGGTCCACGGCGGCGTGTACAACTCCGTCCCCATCGTCGAGTACGCCAGTGAAGAACTGAAACGTGACCTGCTTCCCCGGGTCGCGGACGGCGAGGCGTCGATTCAGGCGTTCGGCCTGACCGAGCCGAACGCGGGCTCGAACTCGACGGCGATCGAAACGCGCGCGGAAAGCGACGGGGACGAGTACGTCATCAACGGCCAAAAGATCTGGACCTCCCGCGTCGACGTCTCCGACTACATCGTCCTCGTCGCGCGAACGACGCCGCTCGAGGACGTCGACAAGCGAACGCGCGGAATTTCGATGTTCCTCGTCGACATCGATGACGCCATCGAGCAGGGGGCACTCGAGATGGAGGCGATCCCCAAGTCCGCCAGCGACTTCGTTCACTCGTTCGAACTCTGGTTCGACGACCTTCGCGTCCCCGCCGAGAACCTGATCGGCGTCGAGGGCGAGGGGTTCTATCAGGTGCTGGACGGCCTCAACGAGGAACGGCTCGTCATTGCCGCCGAGTGCATCGGGCTGGGTCGGCTGGCGCTCGAGCGGGCGGTTGACTACGCCAACGAGCGAGAGGTATTCGACCGCCCGATCGGTTCGAATCAGGCGGTCCAGCACCCGCTCGCGGAGGCATACGCGCGGTTGCAGGCGGCCAAGCAACTGACGTACAACGCGGCCGACCGAGCGGCCTCGGACGAGGACATCGATCTCGGCGCGTACGCGAACGCGGCGAAGTTCCTCGCGGCTGACGCGGCCTACGAGGCGGCCGACGCCGCGGTCCAGACCCACGGCGGATTCGGCATCGCGACGGAGTACGACGTCGAGCGTTACTTCCGCGAAGCCAGACTGACCCGGCTCGTGCCGATCACCCAGCAACTCGCCCTGAACTACCTCGGCGAGAACGTGCTCGGCCTGCCGCGCTCGTACTAATTGAAACACGACTCACGATAGAACCCCATGACGGACCACAGCGAGACAGCGGACGACAGCGAGGAACCGACAGACAAACGACTCGTCGAGGGCTGGCACGGCCGATACTACGAGGATTTCACGGTCGGTGATGTCTACAAGCATCCCTTCGGCCGGACCGTCACCGAGACGGACAACGTCTGGATGACGAACGTGACGATGAACCTCAACCCGATGCACTTCAACGAGGCTTACGCCGCCGAGACCGAGTTCGGCGAGCGGCTCGTCAACGGTCTCGTCGTCATCTCGACGGCCGTCGGAATGAGCGTCGTCGACGTTTCGGTTAACGCCACTGCGAATCTCGGCTACGACAATATTCGTCACCACAGCCCCGTCTTCCACGGCGACACCCTCTTCGCCGAGAGCGAGGTCCTGAGCAAGCGAGAACTCGAGTCCCGCGATCACGTCGGCATCGTGGAAACCGAACTCCGGGCGTACAACCAGCACGACGACCTCGTACTCAGCCTCGAACGCACGCCGATGGTGCTGAAACGGGCACACGCCGACCCCTCTGCCGCGGAGCCGCCGGGCTGGCCGGAGGGGATCGGAACCCAGCCGGAGGACCTCTGAGCATGTTCGCACTCGACGACATCACGGTTCTCAGCCTCGAGAACGGGATCAGCGCGCCGCTGTGCACCCGGATGCTGGGTGACTTCGGTGCCGAAGTGATCAAGGTCGAACGACCGGACGTGGGGGACGTAAACCGCCACTGGGATTCTGTCGTGTACGGTGATTCGTCCGCCCACGCCTGGGTCGATCGGAACAAACTGAGCGTCGAACTGAATCTCAAGAACGAGTCGGGGACCGCTATCTTCCACGAACTGGCCGAAGAGGCCGACATCGTCGTCCAGAACTCGTCGCCCGGCGTGGTCGAACGACTCGGCGTCGGATACGACGACATCAGGCAGACTACCGAGGATGTAATCTACCTGAACATCTCCGGCTACGGCCGGGACGGCCCCTACAGCGACCGGAAAGCCTACGATATGGTTATGCAGGGCGAGACCGGGCTGATTCCGATGAACGGCTCGCCGGACGCGCCGGCGAAGATTCCCCTGAGTGTCTGCGACATCAACGCCGCGACCTACGGAACGATCTCGGCGCTCCTCGCGCTCTTCCACCGCGAACGCACCGGCGAGGGCCAGGAACTTGACGTCACGATGTTCGGCGGGATGCTCTCGTGGCTCGGCTACTTCCCGCACAAGTACTGGCACAACGACGAACTGCCCGAGCGGATCGGAATGCGCCACCACCTGCTGACCCCCTACGGACCGCACGAGACGGCCGACGAGCAGTACGTCAACTACGCCATCCTCAGCGAGGCGCACTGGGAACTGCTCTGCGAGGGCGTCCTCGAGCGTCCCGACCTGCTCGAAGACGAGCGGTTCGCAGACAACGAATGCCGGGTCGAGAACCGCGACGTTCTCGAACCGATGATCGAGTCCCTCATCGCGGAGGAGTCCCGCGATTACTGGGCCGAACGGTTGACCGAGGCGGGTATTCCGTGGGGTGACGTGAACCAGCTCGACGAGGTGCTCGACCATCCGCAGACCGAGCATCTCGAACTGGTCAAAGAGCTCGAAACGGAGGACGGCCCGGTGCCGTACATCGACAATCCGATCGCCTCAGACTCACTCGAGTTTGCGGCCGAACCGATGCCCGATCTGGGCGAGGACACTGACGACGTGCTCGGGGCGCTGGGGTACTCGGACAAGGAGATCGAGCTGCTGCGTACGGAGAACGTAATTTAGGCGGAGGGACGTGCTCCAATCGGAGAGACCCCCTGCACGTTCGCTCGCGCCGCGGAAGGTGCGATCGACTGTACTCACGATTGGACGGCTCCGCAACCGATCCGGCAGATTCGACCGTTTGGCGTTTCTTTCTGCTGCTCGTCGTCGAAGCGGGCCTCTTTTCAGCCGAGTCAGCCTCGACGACCTCGAGTTGCGGAGCGTCGACGACCTCGATCAGCGAGGGAAAGCGGTCGGGTACGAACTCCAACGGGAAGCGATGCGACCGAACATCTGGGTGTTTGAAGAAGAGGACACCGGTAATCGCCATCACCACCGCGAGCAGGAGGAGCTGTACCTCGCCCTCGACGGCCGGTTCCGACTGGAAATCGGCGACGAAACGATCGAACTCGAGGCCGAAGACGTCGTGGTCGTCTCGCCGGAGGAGTGGCGGCAGGTGACGGCGCTCGAGGACGGAACGCTGTTCGTCGTCGGTGCACCACCGTCGCGGACGATGGCGTTGCGAGGACGACTGAGACGGTCGCACAATCGGGAAGAGGCGGTAGAACTGCCTCGAGACAGCAACTCCCGCATCCATCGAAAGCGATCACACATTCGAGCTCAGTACCCCAGATCGAGAACGGAGTTGCAGACGACGGCTCCGAACGCGAGTGCGCAGAGTCCCGCCAGGACGCTGTACGATACGCCCCACCCGAACAGATCGGCGAGGAGACCAACACCGAACGATCCGGTTGAGCCGAAGACCACGTACACCGTCCGGACGAGTCCGAACCCCGCGCCCCGCTCGTCGTCACCCAGCACGTCCATGAATCGCGGTTCCAGCGAGGCGAAAAAGCTCGAGCCGATGCCGAACAACAGGACGCCGAGCGCGACCGCGACGAGACCGGGACCGGCGACGAACAGCGCGAGCCCGCCCGCCCCGGCGATCAGGCAGGTCGCGACAGCGAAGTCTCGGCCGACTCGATCTGAGAGGACGCCGACGCCGATCTGAGCGCCGCCCCTGACGACGAAGTACGCGGAGAAAACGAGACCCGCCAGCGCCGGTGACTGCGCGCGGTGTTCGACGAGAAACGTCGGCAGAAACGTGACTATTCCGTTGACCGCGAACGTCGCGATGATCGCGATGAGAAGGGTGAAGGCGATCTGCGGTCTCGAGAGGTACTCCAGGAGCGGCGCGATGGCGAACTGCTCCCGCATCGATCGCTCGGGGTGGCGCGGCTCGGTCGGCCGGATCCGCCACGTGAAGAGAACAAAGATCGGAACTGCGACCAGGACGGCCAGCGCAACGGCGGGCCGCCACCCGTACCGAATACCTACCCAGGAGGCCATGACCGGGGCGAGCAGGCCGGCCAGGGGCGCTCCGAAGGAGTGGAGGCCGAGCGCGGTCCCGATATCGTCGTAGGTCCGAGAGAGCAGCGTCGTCGCGACGCTATAGTGAAGGCCGGCAACGCCACCGAGGAGGACGACGCACGCGGCGAAAACCACGAACAGAGGCGCGATAGCGGCCAGGAGACTAGTAACTGCCGTCCCGCCCACCGCGACCGCGATAATGCGCTTCTCACCGAAGCGTTCCGCGAAGACGCCGCTCGGGAACTGCGTCAGCCCGTAGGCGATCCACATGCCGGAAAGCGAGATCCCGATCTGCGTGTTCGAAACGTTGAAATCCTCGATGATGAACGGAACGACCGGGCTGACGAGTAGACGGGCGAAGTACGTCACGAAAAACGCGAACATACAGAGGACGAGGACCGTGTGACGATATTTCCAGTCCATTCTCGAGTTCATCTGCTATCGGCATTCAGTCGAAGCTATATGGATGTGATGGATCCGCTTCGAGCCCGACCGATCGGCCGTTAGTTGGCGTGACCGCGATCGAGATCGCTCCGCTCGAGACCCCGGATGAGGTGAGTAACGAGTTCGTTGACCGGTACGTCAATGTGCTCTTCGCGGGCAATTTCGACCAGCGCACCGTTCTACTCCGTCGATTTCGATTCTCAACTCTGCGCGCACGTCCTGGAGCACACTGGACCGGTGAGTCGACTCGAATCGACTGATCGTCCCAGTTTCGGGTCATCGCGTCGACGGCCGACTGGCGGTGGCGGAGCAACCACACGTCGTGTCCGACGGCCCGTAGTGTACCACCGAAAAGACAACCGAGCGCACCGGTTCGGATGACTGTGATCCCTACGACTATAGTAGCCACTGAAACGATTCACACACTGAGCGAATAGCTGTGTTCGATCAGGTGTGCAATGACTTTCAGTGGCTACTATAGCCCCCTCGACTGCCAGCGGTTTACTCGCCATAGTCTGCTCTCTCCCTAGAGAACGAATACGTTGAGCGCCGCGGGCAGAACTGTGATTGGCGCGAATGGACACTACCGAGCGTTCTGCATTACGGAACGGGATTCCCGTTCGCGTATTTTATTCCCACCCCATGTGCAGCGAGAAGTATCTCTATTCGAGCCGTGGGACGGGTCGGAGAGCATCGATACTATAAATTACAGATATACGATTGTAAATGTCTGTCGCGTGCGATGATCGGAGTGTGATACCAACACCTATCGCGTTCTGTATCGAGGAACGCTGGCGTAACGGGATTACATCGTAAGAACCCGATCGATGAGACGGTATCTGGAGACGTACGAAGAGAACGCAGGGAGACTCCGGTTCCGTATTGCGGAACTACGGTGGGAACCCGGAGCGGAGACCGGCGATAGCGCCGCTCGAGAGCGCCAACGCAGAACCGTCGTAGGTACTGAGACACGGAGAAGCGTGGGCGCGAAAAACGGGCCCACCGGTTTCCAACTGCCGGGACGGTCAGTAGAACGTGTCGCCGTTCTTCGCCTTCTCGACGAGCAGGTCACACGGGAGCGTCTCGGCGAGTTTGTTCGTGTCCTCGTGTCGGCTGGCGACTTCGGTCAGTTTCTCGACGACGACGTCGAGGCCGATCTGGTCCGCCTTTTCGAGCGGTCCGACCGGCCAGTTACCGCCGAGCCGAGCGCCGGTGTCGATATCGTCGACGCTCGCGACGTCGTTTTGGACCATCTTGGCCGCTTCGTTGACGATCGGGGCCCAGACGAGCAGCGTATCGAAGCCTTGGCCCGCGTCGACCGGGATCTGCGGTTCGTCACGTTCGTCGTAGTCGTAGTAGCCCGCGTCGGCCTTGCGTCCGTATCGCCCTTTTTCGTACAGCTGATGCAGAATGGGGCAGACCTCCGTATCGTAGGACATCGGTCGATCGTCCTCGAGGTGGTCCTGTTCCCCTTCGATTCGAACCTGTATCCCGCCCGTGAAGTCGGCGAGTTCGAACGGCCCCATCGGGAATCCCTCTTTGAACTTCATCGCGGAGTCGATCTCCTCGATCGCGTATTCGCCGCGGTAGACCATCCACGCGGGGCCTTCACCGTAGGGACGCATCAGTCGATTGACGATGAACGAGGGAATGTCGATCTTACACCGGATCGGCGTTTTGTCGAACGACTCGATGAGCGCTTCCGCGGTGTCGCCGACGGAATCGGGCGTGTGTTCGGTCATAATGACCTCGACCAGGTCCATCAGCATCGGGGGATTGAACCAGTGCGTTCCGACGACCTGTGACGGGCGATCGGTCACTTCGGCGAGCCGGGTGATGTTGAGCCCCGACGTGTTCGTCGCGAGGAGGGCCTCCGGCGGTGCGACGTCATCGAGGTCCTCGAAGATTTCCTCTTTCACCGACTGCTGCTCGACCGCCGCCTCGGTGACAAAGTCCGCGTCGCCGACTGCCTCCTCGAGATCGGTCGTGAACTCGAGTCGGTCGATCGCACCGTCGACTTCCGCCTGGGTCGCGTTCCCGCTTTCGACGGTCTTCTCGTACGACCATTCGATCTCCTCTCTGGCCTCCGCGAGTTGTTCTTCGTCGATGTCGTTGACTGTGGTCTCGTAGCCGGATAACGCGGCGACGGCAGCGATTCCGCGTCCCATTTGACCGCTCCCGATCACTGCGACAGTCTCGATGGTGTCACTATCTACTACCATGTGCAGTCGGTTCCCAACGCGGATAAAAAAGTGTACCGTTCAGAGAAGACGGACGACGAATTCCCGACTCTATAGTAGTCACAGAAACGAATTACACACTATCACGGAAAGGCGATGGATGACGCTCGACTCCCTGAACGGGTATGGGACGTTCTGCGTGGTCGTCGACAGGGAATACTCGCCGGAACACTACTCGGCTGAGACATTATGCGGTCGTCTGCGACGAACGTGAGGGACTGCTTTGGGAACGTTCACGTGAGGGTGAAAATCTTTCTCGGAGATGCGATGGTGTTTGCGAACCGCTATAGACCGTTCGACCGCCGGTTCGGGTGTGAGTGAATCCTGTCCGAACGAGGTGGACGGATTACCTCTCGTCGAACGGTGGCATCGTACCGAACAGTATCCAACGGGGATTCAGAAATCGTTCTGTGTCGTCTCGAACCAGTAACGCGGTCGGAAATACTCCCTGTTAATTTCCCAGCTTCGAGCCCAGTCGGGCGATTTCAACGCGCTTATTTTCGAACGCGAGGAGGCAAATGATACCAACTACTGCAGCGCCCTGAATCACCAATGGACCCCACATTCCGACCCCGGAAAGGGCCAGGTAGAGTCCCCGGTGCGGGAGGGAGATCGTGCGTTGTCCATTGAATCCGGTCGTTGCGACCGTGAGAGACGCTATACTCACGAAAACGAGGCAGGCAGCGACGATCGTTTCGGGGAACGACCAGTAGAGGAGGCTGTCGTTCGTCACGAACGCAAACGGAATGACGAATCCGGGTGCACCGATCCGGAGCGCCTGTTTGCTCGAGGTGAGGAAAGACGCATCGGCGATCTTCGATCCGATCGCAACTGCGATTGCCACGGGGGGTGTGATCGCCGAAAGCATCGCGAAGTAAAAGACGAACATATGCGCCGTGATTTCTCTCACGCCGAAGCCGACCATCGCTGGCGCGACGAGAATGACGACCAGAATATAGGCGGCCGGTGTCGGCATTCCCAGCCCGAACATGATGCTGGTAATCGCAGCGATGAGCAGTAGGAACACGAAGATGCCACCAGCGAGACCGACCATCTGGGCGCTGATCTTCTGCGTGAGCCCCGTCTGGGTTACCATGCTGAGCACGATTCCGAGAGATGCCAACACGCCGACTAACGGGGCTACGTCGACGCCCCCCTGTCTGAAACCGTGTATCGTTTGTTTCGTCGTTTCAGCAGCGACGGATAGCGATAGCCCGTCAGTGATGAAGTTTCTCACATAGACGGTTCCGATTAATGCGATCGTAGAGTATAGCCCGGCTCCGAGCGGCGTGAGACGCATGACGGCGAGCGTATACGCGAGCACAGTCAGCGGAACCAGAAAGTGAATACCGGACAGGAGGACACTCTTGTCGAATTTTCCGGTGTTGGGGACCGTCCATCCGTATTTGAGTAACACTAGATGGACAGCGATGAAGACGCTGAAGTAGAACAACGCTGCAGGGAGAATTCCAGCCTGAATCACGCGAACGTATGATATGCCGAGCATGTCCGCCATGAGAAACGCTGCGACTCCCATCACTGGCGGAAGCATCTGCCCACCGGTCGATGCGACGCTCTCGATCGCGGCAGCGAAGTCTTTCCTGATCCCCTGGTCTTTCATCATCGGGATGGTAAAGCTGCCCGTCGTCGCAGTGTTGGCCGCGGCACTACCCGTGATCGACCCCATCACCATGCTCCCCACGACAGCGATATGGACAACTCCACTTTTGAGTGATTTCTGGGTTTCCTGTGAGGCGTCGATAATGAAATCCATCAGTCCGTACACCTTTGCGATCCCGGCGAACATAATGAAAATCGCGACCCACGTCGAGCCGACGGTGAGGATAAACCCATAGACACCGGATAATCCAATCGCACCGTTACGGCTGATCTGCTCCCATCCAAGGCCGCTGTGACCGAATACTCCCGGAAGAAGGGGCCCAATCATCGTTGTCGCGTACAATAACGATCCCGCAACGACGGCTGCGATCGCCTTTCCGTACGCGCGATACGTTGCATCTACCGCGAGAAGGATAATAACGACTCCGATAAGGAGGTCCGTCTGTGACCAGCCCATGATCGGTGCGTCGCTCAACAATCGATCGAAGTTGTGTTCGACGTAGGCGGTCGCGCCCACTGCAACAATCGCGAGCAGGAGACAAACAACTGGATTGGCTCGAGTAATTACGGGACGAACGTTTCTTCTCCAGATCGCACTACTCCCGTCAAACCATCGCTGCAGTCGGCTACTGACTACGTCGGTTTCATCGGTCAAAACGCGTTTTCCCCCCTTCCCAGCAGGATCGGCTACAGTTTCCCCACTATCGTCGATCGCCTCCTCGATCTCTCGCATGTAAAAGAGGAAGAGACCCATCCCGAGGAACAGATTCGAGAACCGAAGTCGACTCATCGGTAACGCGTATGCGAAGTAGAGGGTAGATACCGTTAGTGCGACTCCGGATGCAAATATTACGCCCCGGAGGAGCGACAGTGCATGTGCTGATCGGCTGGATACGGACATATGTGATTAGTGTGTAATCGCTTCGCTCAGTTATTCGTCGGCTCGACCGCCTTTTGCGAGGTCCCACATGTCGTTCTCCTCATAGAAATCGGCGGCCGCCGGATGGAACGGGACGGTTTCATAGGAGTTCTCTACCCAATGGGTTGGGTCCTCGTGGAAGGAGAGTATATTATGGTAGTCACTCAGTGATTCCCGGTTCTCGTACATAATACTGAGTGTTTCGTAAATAGCGTCGTACCCCACATCGTTACGAGTAACGAAGTTGAAATTTGCAGTTGGCACCATCAGTTGATCCTCTGGGACATTAGCATAGCCCTCAAACTGAGTCATATCCACTTCGACCATCGAAATGAGCGGATCCGATTCCATCTCAGAGACGGCGTTATCCGGCCACTTCAACACACTGAGGTCGACCGTGCTCTTCTGTTCTTCGACGTACGAACCCTCGATCGCGCCATTCATCAGCGGAACGATACCCACATCGAGCGTCCCTTCCTGGAAGGGGCCGGCCTGCTGAGTGAATCGCACGCTCGTTGCATCGTAGTCGTCAACGACGTATCCCAGTGCCTTTTCCAACATGTCTCTCGTCCCGGCACCCTCTTCAGCGGGAGAGACACGACTATCCGATCCGATATCACTGATCGAATCCCAGTCGTGTGGCGTCACGAAAAGGAACGGGGAAGACATCCAGTGGATGACCTCGTTCAACTCGAAATTCAGGTTATCATACGGTTCCATCCCCTCCGTTACTCGAACAGCGTCAAAGCTCTGCGTGTACGCGACGTGAGCTTCGTCTCGCTGAAGACGACCGATGTTTGCGCCAGTTCCTTTGCTGGGCTTTGCCTCCATTTGCACCTCGTCCGACTCCTCATTGACGAGTGACGCAATACCCTGAACGGACGCATACGACGAACTCTCCGACGCCATCGTCGTCCAGATCGTGTTCCCTTCTCCTGTACTCTCGCTACCTAAACAACCGGTGACTCCAAGAACCCCTGCTGCGGCTGCCGTTTGTAGGAACGATCGCCGTGCTAACTTATCACTCATATTCGGCATACGATAGAACGATAGTACTGGGTGATAAACGTACCGGTTACGTGAGGAACGACTTGAGGGAACGATCAGGGGAAAATCGCGATCGTGATAGCGTGATATTTCGCGGGTACCATCGTCTTTTCACGACTATCACTTGATAGTATTTCACGGAACTTTCGGCGGGAATATTGACCTGTTATACTCAACCACTGGCCTGATAATACACGCCGAGCTCACAGGACATCGCACAAAATAATGAACTAAGGTTGTTATTCCTACTGCGACGTGTTATTGAAATACTCGCGAAGGGTAGTCATCAGTTCCACGACAGCCTCCGTCGACAGTCGGATCTGCGCGGAATAGTATAGTAGCCACTGAAACGAGTTACGCACTGATCGCAACGCAGTCGTGCGATCAGGTATGCAGTGACGTTCAGTGGCTACTATAGAGGGACGATTCCCTCGTCTGACGGGAGAGAAACGGGATTTATATGCAAGCGAAACGGATCGTACGCACATGACACAGAAATCGGCTGCGAGCACAGGTGTATCCTTCAATCTCGACGAGGAGACAGAGCTTATTCTCCAGAGCCTCGATGAGTTCGTCGAACGGGAGGTCGAGCCGATCGTAAACGAAATCGAGACGGAGCTTACGAACCCGCGATTAGGTCACGAAGCGAACGGGAAAATCGTCGACGACGTACTCGAGGCGATCGATCAGATCAGGACGCAAAGCGCGGAGGCCGGGTTTTACGCGATGAACATGCCCGCCGACGCCGGTGGCGACGAGGTTTCGGCGGTGACGTGGTATCTGGCGAACAAGCAACTCTCAGCGACGGGCGTCCCCCTCGCCGAGCACGTACTCGCCGGCCCGTCGGGTCCCAAACCGCTGCTCGCGCAAGCGGACGGCGAACAGCGGGAAAAATACCTCGAGCCGGCCATGCATGCGGAGAAAACGACCGCCTTCGGCCAAACCGAACCCGGTGTCGGATCCGACTCGCCGAACATGGCCACTCGCGCCGAGAAGGACGGCGATGAGTGGGTGCTCAATGGCACCAAACAATGGATCACGAACGCGCCGTACGCGGATTTCATCCAGGTGTTTGCACGGACCACGTCGCAGGAGGAAGCCGGCCGCTACGGCGGCATCACCTGCTTCATCGTCGAGGAGGACGAGTACGAGATCGGTTCGTTCAACAACGCCGTCGGGCGCGAAGGGATGCAAGCAGAGGTCCACTTCAACGACGTCCGCCTCTCGGAGGACCGAATCCTCGGTGAGGTCGACAACGCGTTCTACGATGCGATGTCGTTCCTCGGACTGGGGCGGGTCGAAATCGGAGCGCGAGCGGTCGGTAACGCCGAATGGTTACTCGATCGTGCGACCGAATACGCGAACGATCGGGAGGCGTTCGGGAACTCGATCGGTCAGTTTCAGTCGATCGCCCACAAGATCGCACGCGGTCGAGCGAACGCGTTCGCGGCCGATACGGTCGGCCTTCGATGCGCGTGGTCGCTCGATCAGGGCGACGACGTTATCGCCGAATCGTCGATTCTCAAGTGGTTCGCGACGAACACGTTCTGGGAGATCGCCGACGACGTCGTCCAAATCCACGGTGCGAACGGCCTTTCCGAGGAGAACGAATTCATGGACCGCTTGCACTACGCACGGACACAGCGCATCGTCGAAGGAACCGACGAGATTCAGCTCAACACGATTGCGAAACAGTACGGCGTTGATATGTAACTCCAGTACGATCCGAATCGTCGAGTCACTATTCTGTAACGGACGGTGCAGTTTCAGAGTACAGGTTCCATTCTTCCACCGAGTCGTCACCCATCGCCGAGCACACGACGAAGTCAGCGTCGGTCGAGTACCGTGTCCTACACGCGTTCGACGATCGTCGCGACGGCCTGGCCGAACCCGATGCACATCGTCGATAGCGCAGTGTCTTGGCCGGTTCGCTCGAGTTCGTGGACGAGTTTCGTAACGAGCGCGCTGCCCGTCGCCCCGAGCGGATGACCGTGAGCGATCGCTCCGCCGTTCACGTTGGTGTCCTCCCACGAGATCCCCGTTTCGTCGAGCCACGCGGCGACGACCGACGCGAACGCTTCGTTGACCTCGAACAGATCGATATCACCGGGCTCCATGTCCGCCTTCTCGAGAACTTGCTCGGTCGCGGGGATGGGGCCCGTCAGCATCAGTACCGGATCGACGCCGACGACTTCGGTCTGAACGACGCGAGCCATCGGCTCCCACCCGTGTTCGTCGGCGGCCTCCTCGCTCGCTACGAGAAGCGCACTCGCACCGTCGACGATTCCGGAGGAATTCCCCGCGTGGATGACGCCGTCGCCCTCGTCGCGAAACGCCGACGGCAGATTCGCGAGCGTCTCGAGATCCGTGTCTGGCCGAGGGTGTTCGTCCTCCTCGACGACGATTCCCTCGCCGTCGACTTCGGTCTCGACGGGGACGAGCTGACTGTCGAACCGTCCCTCGTCGTTCGCTCGCTTCCAGCGGCGGTGTGAATCGACGGCGATTTCGTCTAACTCCCGCCGATCGAAATCCCACTTCTCAGCGACTCGTTCCGCGCTTTCGCCCTGATGGACCAGCTCGTCGTAGTGATCGAAGTAGGTGTCAGTCATGTCGGGCTCGGCCGTCTTTCCACTCCGGTTACTGGACATCGGGACCCGCGTCATGTGTTCGATGCCACCGGCAACGACGACGTCGTGAAAGTCGGCACGGACGTTCGCTGCGGCCAGATTGAGCGCCTGTTGTCCGGAACCGCACATTCGATCCAGTTGGAAGCCCGGAACAGTATCGCCCCACCCGGCAACCATGGGTGCGATACGTCCGATGTTCGATCCCTGTTCGAACACCGGCTTGACGCAGCCGTACATGACGTCCTCTATCGTCGTTGGATCGAAGCCGTTACGCTCTTGCAGCGCTTTCAGTGGGGCTGCCGCGAGGTCCTGCGGGTGCGTGTCCCGAAACGATCCGTCACGTTTTCCAAACGGTGTCCTGACGGCGTCGACAATCACGGCTTCAGTCATGGTCGTTTGTAGTGATAGCACATACCGTAATAGGGATTACGGTGTGACTGATGGATCGACTCGTTCGTCGGCCGTCACACGGTTATTCGCTCACAATCTCGTAGTAACTCGTGTATTTCACGCAGTCGTAATTGCGAAGTCCGTCTGCGATACGGATCTCCACGGTGCTGCTACCGGGTTCAAGAAGGGACGGGAACGCCTCTTTCGCTCGCTCGCCGAGTTCGTCGTAATGACACACCCGAGAATCCGACGGGACGTCGTCGATTCTGCGCACGGTGATATACTCACTCATGCTATTTGGTAGCATTGCCGAATCACTTCACTGTTACTCTCACTTCCCACTGCTCGTCCAGATTTAAACCACGCTGCCTGCCGGCGATTCCGACGGGCGGGCCGTCGAGATAAGAATCTTTTTACGATCGAACTCCGATGAATCTCACGATGAAAATTCTCGTTACGGTCAAAGAGGTAGCGACCGTCGAAGACGAGTTCGAAATCGAGGGAACCGAAATCGCTGACCAGTACCTCGGTGCCGATCTCAATGAGTGGGACGACTACGCGATCGAAGAGGCCGTCCAGCTCCAGGAAGACGGCATCGCCGACGAAGTCGTCACCGCTACCATCGGTCCGGAAGAGTGCGAACAGACCATCCGCCAGGCCCTCGCAAAGGGTGCCGACCGCGCCGTCCGCGTCTGGGACGACTCCCTCGAGGGCGTCGACCTGCTCGATGTCAACGCCAAGACGGAGATCCTCAGCGCCGTCATCGAAGCGGAGGATCCCGACCTCGTGCTCACCGGCGTTCAGGCCGGCGACGACAGCTTCGCCGCGACCGGCGTTTCCGTCGCCGAGAACCTCGGCTTCCAGTGGGGCGCCGTCGTCAACCACCTCGAACACGACCTCGACGACGGCGTCGCCTCCGTGCGACGCGAACTCGAGGGCGGCGTCGAGGAGCTCACCGAACTCGAGCTGCCGGCCGTGTTGACGATCCAGACGGGGATTAACGAGCCCCGCTACGCCAGTCTTCGCGGTATTCGGCAGGCACAGCGGAAAGAACTCGACGTCAAGGCCCTCGCCGATATCGGCGTCGACGAGGCGACCGTCGAATCCGAACTCGACTTGACAGCCATGTACGAGCCCGAAAGCGAGAGCGACGCGACGTTCTGGGAGGGCAGCGCCGACGAAACGGCGTCTGAGCTGGGAGAACTGCTCCGCGACAAGGGGGTGGCACAATGACGGATGTCCTCGCGGTCACGGACCACCGCCGCGGCGACCTGCGCGACGTCAGCTACGAGATCATCACCGCCGGGCGCGAACTCGCCAACGAAACCGGTGGCGACCTCCACCTCGCGGTCATCAGCGGCACCGTCGACGATTTCGCCGACAAGTGCAATCGCGACGGCGTCGACGCCATCCACACCGTTTCCCACGGCGAGGAGTTCAACCACGACGTCTACACGCAGGCGATCACGCAGCTCTACGACGACCTCGCCCCGCAGTACGTCCTGACGCCCAACAGCGTCAACGGACTCGACTACGCCCCCGCCGTCGCGAACCAGCTCGATCTCCCCGTCGTCACCGACACGATCGACCTCGAGACGGACGGCGAGACGCTCGTCGCGACCCGCGAGATGTACGGCGGGAAGGTCGAGACGACCAACGAACTCGAGGGCGAGGCGGTCGTCACGATCCGAAGTGCCGAATGGCCCCAGGCCGAAGGCACCGGCGACGCCTCGATCGAGGCCTTCGACGCCGCCATCGACGAGGACGCCATCGGCTCGACGGTCAGCGGCTTCGAAGAGGTCGGCGGCGGCGACGTCGACATCAGCGAGGCCGAACTCCTCGTCTCGATCGGCCGCGGGATCGAAGAAGAGGAGAACCTCGACCTGATCCGCGATCTGGCGGACGCACTCGGTGCGACGCTGTCCTCCTCGCGTCCGATCGTCGACAACGGCTGGCTGCCCAAGAACCGACAGGTCGGCCAGTCCGGGAAGGTCGTCACGCCCGACGTCTACATCGCCATCGGTATCTCCGGCGCAGTCCAGCACGTCGCCGGCATGAAGGGCTCCGATACGATCGTCGCGATCAACACGGACCCCAACGCGCCGATCATGGACATCGCCGACTACGCGATCGTCGACGACCTCTTCGACGTCGTCCCCGAACTCATCGACGAGTTCGAAGGCTGAGCAGGCGTCGACTCTCGTTTCGCCGATTTTTTGGTAGTCGCGAGCCCGGAAGCGACTCGAGCGGAAACGAGGAGTTGCGTTGTCTCGAGCTTACCGAGAAAGCGATAGTACCGCGAGCGAACCCGAAGGGTGAGCGAGCGGTCTTCCTCGTGAACGAAGTGAACGAGGGCTCGGAAGAACTCCGTTCTTCCGGTGTTTTTGGTCGAGATTTTTTGTGTGAGGGTGAGCGAAGCGAACCCGAACGGAAAAAGGTCGGTGGGACCGGATCGTTGCTGATCCGTTAGCTACTTTTCCACCGCATCCTAAGCCCGGGTGATGGAACTGCTGGAGCGCCGACGGGCGCTGATCGAGACGCGTCTCGTCGAGGTGGTCGAGGGGGTCGAACCCGAGACGCTCTCCGAGGAAGTTCGCCACGTCGCGCTCTCCGGGGGAAAGCGCGTCCGACCGATGGTGACACTGCTGGCCTGCGAAACCGTCGGCGGACGGGCCGAAGACGCCGTGGAGTTCGGCGTCGGGATCGAACTCGTCCACACGGCGTCGCTGGTCATCGACGACATCATCGATCGCTCCGAACTGCGACGTGGGACGACCAGCGCCTGGGCCGAGTTCGGCCACGGGCCGGCGATTATCACGAGCGACGGACTGCTGGGCGAAGCCTTCGCGCTCTTTTCCGCCGATCCGGACGCGACCCGGGTCGTCGCCGACGCCATGGTCGAACTCGGCATCGGCGAGGCGACCGAACTGTCGGCCGAACCCGCGAACGAGGACGAGTACATGACCCTCGCTCGGCGCAAGACCGGCGCGCTATTTCGAGCCGCGGCGGAACTCGGCGCGATCGCCGCCGACTCCGACCCCGTTACTGTCGACGCACTCGGCGAGTACGCCGAACGGGTCGGTGTCGCCTTCCAGATCAGGGACGACGTGTTAGACGCCGTCGCCGATCCAGAAGCGCTGGGCAAACCGACCGGCCACGACGCCGCCCTCGAGCGGCCGTCGGTCGTCCAGGTGACCAAGCTCACGCCCGAGGAGGCGAACGATCGCGCCCGCAGCGAAGTCGACCGGGCGATCGAGGCCCTGGATCGGGTCGAGGTCGCCGATCCCGACGCGCGAAAGTACCTGCTCGAGCTGGCGGAGTTCGTCGTCGAGCGCGAGCGGTGACTCGCTCAGACGCGCTCGGCGCCGCGGGTCCCGTCATCTCGATCCGCGTCGGAGAGCCGCGACTCCGCGACGGCGAAGGTGAGCGTGCTCACGATGCCGAGCAGCGTCCCCGCCGTCAGCGCTGCCGCGAGATAGGCTATTTCGACGTCGCCGAGGAAGAACGCGCTCACCGCGTGGAGAACGACCGCGATCGAGAGCACGTAAAACGGCGCGTTGAGGTATCGCCACTCGAGCGAGCCCGCGATGTACTCGTCGGTGATCTGGCCGAGGCTGGTGGTCAGCCCCGCGGCGGCGAACCAGTGGATCGAGCCGTAGACGAGCGCGGCGAGCATAACGGGGACCCCGAGGTCACCGGATGTCGATCGACGGACTGACTCGAGCGTGTCCATGCCGCTGACGCCGCCGAGAACGAACAGGGCAGCAGCAACGATGTACGCCAACAGAGTCGTCCGCCCGGCGTACAGCGAGCGGCGGGCGCGTTCGACGGTCGCGTCCAGTCGGTCACCGAGACCGAGCCCGCGCGAGATGAGATAGAGTCCGAGCAGCGCCGACGTCGTCCCCAGCACGAACCCCGGCAGGTTCAGGAAGGTTCCGATCAGCGCGAGCGGATAGATCAACAGCAGGATTCCCAGCGGAATGAGCACCGTTCCGCGCGTTTCGGGGTCGTTCAGCACTTGCTTAATCGTGTAGTACATCGACTCTAAGTTCTGCGCCTGTCGAACGACGACCCGACGAACGCCGTCAATGGGAACCCGCGAGCGGATGATTGGGATAACGGACTCGTCCTGGGCCCCGTCGGTGACCACGAGTGCGGTGACGTCCTCGCCGGTCGAGAGGCTCGCGAGGACGGTGTCGACCTCGTCGCCGACCTCGCGGTTGGCGCTGACGTCGCCCTGGTCGTTACCGGTGACGACGGCGACCTCGACACTCTCGTCGCGCTCGGTGAGGTCGTCGTAGACGTGCAACCCCTGAAAGATGACGTTGACGTCCGAGTCCTCCGGGTCGGCGGTCGCGAGGGCGACGGCCGCTTCCTCGACGGGCTCGCGACCGATGACCGGCGTCGAAAAGCCGGTCTTCCGGCCGAGGTCGTCGTCGAGATCGACACAGAGGACCAGCAGCATCGGTCGAACGTTCGAGCGCGGGGTATTTCCATCTTCTGGGGCGAGAAGAACGCCGCGAGTAGCCTCGAGAAGCCGGCAGTCGGAGCCGTTCGGAAACGACCGCCACTGCCGGAGCGTCGAACCGAACGCGGCGGGACGGTGGGAGACGCCGATCACTCGGCCGGTTGCGTCTCCTGAATGATGTTGACGCCGCGGATTTCGAAGCGCGCGCCGCCATCCCGTCCGTCGCAGGCGCTGACCTGCCAGCCGTGTGCGTCCGCGATTTCGGTGACGATGCCGAGTCCGAGCCCGGTTCCGTCGTCGGTCGTCGTGCGCCCGAACTCGAAGATGTCGTCGGTGTCGGGAAGCCCCGATCCGTTGTCCTCGACGAAGAATCCGGCCGTATCGGTGTCGGAATCCAGCTTGCCCATGGTAACCGTCACGTCTTCGCCGCCGTGATCGATGGCGTTCCGGAGGAGGTTCTCGAGGAGTTCGCGGACGCGCCCCTCGTGGGCGGTGATCGTACCCTCGAGATTCGCCACCAGGGTCGCGTCGGCGGTATCGACTCCGGCCCAGGCCACCTCGGCGAGGTCGGCGAGCTCGATCCGCTCGCGGTCGGCGACCGTCCGGCCATACCGGGCGAGTGCGAGCAGATCGTCGATGAGTTCCTCCATGCAGTCGATCGCCCACCGCGTCTCGTCGACCGCGTCGCTCTCGCAGTCCGTTTCGAGCAAGTCGAGGTGGCCCTGGGCGACGTTGAGCGGATTGCGGAGGTCGTGACTGACGAGACTGGCGAACTTTTCGAGCCGGTCGTTCTGGCGCTCGAGTTCTTCCTGGTATTGGACGCGTTCGGTCACGTTTCGGAACGCGTGGACGGTGCCGGCGAATTCGCCGTCCTCGAGCGGGAGCAGTCCCATGCTGAACTCGGTAACGCCGCGGTCGCCGTTCGCGTCCACCCACTCCTCCTCATAGGTGATCTGGTCGTCGTCGTTTTCCGAGGAAAGGAGCTGGCGAACGCATTCGAGGTGGTTCTCGAGGACCGCCTCGGGGACGAATCCCTCGTCGACCAACTCCGCGAAGTGTGTGCCCAGTATCTCCCGTTCGATGCCGAGATCAGTCGTGAACGCCTCGTTGTGCCAGCGGAGGGAGCCGTCCTCGTCGACCACAAACAGCCCGACCGGGGCGGTCTCGACGATCGCCTCGTACTGGCCGAGTTCCCGGATGCGTTCCTTGCGCTCCGTGACATCTCGAAGGACGCCGACGGAGCCAGCGTACTCATCCGTGTCGGTTGTGATGACCGTGACGTGCGCTTCGCTGATTCGAGTCTCCCCGTCAGCTCCTCGAATCGTTACTTCGAACGCGTCTCGGCTGCCGTTGTGTTGCTCGTAGAGACGTTCGATCGTCGTCGTCGCAGTCTCGTATGCGGATTCGTCGATGAACTCGCCGACCCCTCGACCTTCGATCTGCTCCCGGCCGTAGCCGGTGTACTCGAGGAGCGCATCGTTGACGACGGCACAGCGTCCCTGCTCGTCGAGGACGTACATCGGATCGGCGACCCGATCGACGAACGACCGGTATCGGTCGAGTTCGCTCCGGGTGTCGAGGTCGGGTTCGTCAGCCGTGTCCCGTCGAGGCCCGTTCTCGTCGCTATCGGTTCGATCGGCGGTCGAACGGCCGGGATCGGAGCCACGTTCCGTCGCGGATCCGTCCCGATCGACCGCGAGCTCGATGCGCTTCGCCAGTAGGTCGATCCCCTCGGCTCCGCTCGAGCGCACGTGGAGGTCGGTCGCGCCGGCTGCGATCGCCTCACTGGCCCCGTCACCGGATTCGTCGATGCAGACGATAAGCGGAAGCGACGGCGCGCGCTCGCGGACAGTCCGGTAAAACTCGCTGCCGTCCAGCTCGGCCGCGGCGGTCGGGTCGAGTCCAGCGACGACGCAATCCACTTCGTGGCGTTCGAGATGAGAGATCGCGTCGGCCGGCGTGGGACGGGACGTCACGTCGAACGCGTCGGATCGACGTTCGAGCGCCTCCACGGTCGATCCCTGACTGTCACCGACCCAGAGGACACGGAAAGTGTCTACCATCGATACGAGAGACATGTGGGAAGCGAATCAATTAAGTCTATAGGCCAATCCGAGCCGGCGACCGGCGACGAGGATGGCGATTCTCCGGCCGGAGAAGGGCGTCTACGTCGATTTCGTGGATCGGGCACCGTCCTCCGGGACGGTCACCCCTCGGACCTCGAAGCGGGTCCCGGTTTCGTCGCTCTCTGCGGTGACGGTCCAGCCGTGAGCCTCGGCAATCCCCTCGACGATCGCGAGGCCGAACCCGGTGCCGTCCGCCGTCGTCGTCCGTCCGAACTCGAATATCTCGTCGGCGTCCGTCTCGAGCCCCGGACCGTCGTCGGCGACGTAAAAGCCGATCTTCGAGGGGCGGCCCGCGGCCTCGTCCTCGAGTCGGCCCACGGTGACGGTCACGTCGGGACCGCCGTGTTCGATCGCGTTCCGGAAGAGGTTCTCGAACAGCGCCCGCGCACGTCCTTCGTCGGCGCTGACGACCGCGTCGACCGAACACTCGAGGGGCGCGTCTGCGGTGTCGACGACCTCCCAGGCGTCGCGGACGAGCGACGAGAGTTCGACCGGCTCCGGGTCGTCGACGGACTGCCCGTGGCGCGCGAGCGAAAGGAGATTGTCGATCAGTTCGTCCATTCGATCGAGCGCCCGGCGGATCGCTCCGACGGACGGCCCGTACCCGTCCTCGAGATCGTCAGCATCGCCGTCGGCTGCCCGACCGTCGTCGACGCTGTCGGGCAGTAGCTCGTGGAGGTGTGGCTCGAGCCGTTCGAGGTGTCCCTGTGCGACGTTCAACGGATTGCGCAGATCGTGTGAGACGACGGTCGCGAACTCCTCGAGGCGCTCGTTCTGGCGCTCGAGTTCGCGCCGGTAGTGACGCCGACGGGTGATGTCGCGGATGGCGTGGATCGTCCCGGCGAACTCCCCGTCCTCGAGCGGGAGCAACTTGGTGTGGACGTCGTGAACGAGCACCGTGTCGTCGGCCGAGTAAAACTGAATCTGATACTTCGCTCGGTCGCGGTCGCTCGTCGAGGAGAGGAGTGTCCGTACCTCCTCGGCGTACTTGGTCATCACCTGCTCGTCGTAGTAGCCGCGGTCGACGAGTTCCGAGAACGGCATTCCGAGTAGCGCCGCCTTGTCCTCGGCGAACGCGTCGGCGAACTCGTCGTTGCACCAGCCGATCGACCCGTCCGCGTCGAGGATGAAGAGGGCAGTCGGTGCGAGTTCGATAATTCGTTCGTACTGCGCGAGTTCGCGTTCGCGTTGCTTCCTCGACGTAACGTCGCGGATGACCGCCGTCGAGCCGGCAAACTCGCCGGTATCGTCGGTGATGACGGACACGTTGGCCTCGTAGATGAACTGCTCGTCGGTAGAGGTCTCGAGGGTGCATTCGAAGCAGTCCGACTCTCTACCGCTGGAACGCAGTTGGTGAACCGTCTTGACACCGCGCTCGAACGAGGCTCTGCTGATGAACGTCGAAATGTGGCCGCCCACGACGCGGTCGTGGTCGACATCGAGAAGGTCGCAAAACGCGTCGTTTGCGATAGTCACGCGCCCCGCGTCGTCGAGGACGTACATCGCATCGGAGGCCGTCTCGACGAGTACGCGGTACTGCTCGAGTTCGCGTTCGCTCTCGCGTCGTGCCCGGTCGGCACGGCGTTTCTCGACGGCATTTTCGATTCGGTTCGCCAGCACGGTGTACTGATCGCTGGTCCCCTTCTGGAGATAGTCGGTGACGCCCGCCGAGATCGCTTCGCTCGCGATCGTTTCGGACCCCTTTCCGGTAAACAGAATGAACGGCATCGTCGGATCGCGCTCTCGGACCGCCGCGAGCAACTCGAGACCGTCCATGTCGGGCATGTCGTAGTCACTGACGACGCAGTCGACATCGCGATCGGGCTCTGCGTCCGCGGTACCCTCGTCGAAGACGGCCAGCCCGTCACGACCGCTTTGCGCGGTCCTCACGTCGATGTCGTCGTTGCGACGCTCGAGAACGGTGGCGGTTAGCTCGCGGAAGTCTGCGTCGTCGTCAACACAAAGAACGTGGATCCCGCCAGTCATCAGATACCCATCATTAGGGACGATATGTATAATAGTATATGGCCGATCGCATCGGCGATACCCCACCGCACCCACGAGATGAACCAACGGGGCACAACGACGCTGGGGATTCGCACTGCTTTTGAGGCTCGGGCGGGTACGTTCCCTCGAATGATCTCGAAGGGCTGTGAGCAGTGCGCGAAAGGTGGCAAGATGGTGCTGTTCGTCTACGGTTACTGCGACCAGCGCGACTGCTTTTACTGCCCGCTCGGCGAGAACCGCAAGAACGTCACCGACGTCTACGCCAACGAGCGACTCGTCGAGAGCGACGAAGACGTCCTCACCGAAGCCCACCGGATGGACGCGCTGGGCACGTCGATCACCGGCGGCGAGCCCCAAGAAGCCCTCGACCGGACCTGTCACTACCTCGAGCTACTCAAAGACGAGTTCGGCGAGGACCACCACACGCACCTCTACACCGGCATCACCGGCGGGCGCGAGAACATGCGCCGCCTCTCGGAAGCCGGTCTCGACGAGATTCGCTTCCACCCGCCGTACGAACAGTGGGGCGACCTCCACGGCACCGAGTGGGAGGACATCCTCTATATCGCCCGCGAAGAGGGGCTGACGCCGGCCTTCGAAATCCCCGGTATCCGTGCCGAAGCGGAGTTCCTCGAACTGATCGACGAGGGAGCCGCCGAGTTCTGTAACATCAACGAGTTCGAGATGAGCGACGGCAACTACCGCCGGATGCAAGAGCAGGGCTTCGAACTCAAAGAGGATCACATGAGCGCCGTCGACGGCTCCCGCGAGGAAATCCTCGAAGCCATGGGCGACCACGAGAAGGTCTACTTCTGTACCTCCGTCTTCAAGGACGCGGCCCAGCACCGCCGCCGCCTCAAACGCATGGCCCGCAACGTCCGCCGCGAGTTCGACGACGTCACCGACGACGGGACGCTCGTCTACGGCAAGGCCTACACCGACCCCGAGCGCCTCGAGGCCCTCGGCGTCCCCGAGGAGTTCTACACCGTCAAAACGAACCACGTCGAGGTCGCCTGGTGGCTCTTAGAAGAGATGATCGAGGAGGGAGACCTCGAGGAGGGCGAAATCGTCGAGCAGTATCCGACATACGATGGGCAGGTCGTCGAGCGGACGCCGCTGGCATAAGTACCGCGAACGAGCGAAGCGAGTGAGCGGCTTTTTGGTGCAGATTTTTCGAGGAGTGGTGAGTGAGCGAAGCGAGCGAACCCGACGAGAAAAAGGTGCGCGTAGATCGTCGAGCAGTATCCGACATACGATGGGCAGGTCGTCGAGCGGACGCCGCTGGCATAAGTACCGCGAACGAGCGAAGCGAGTGAGCGGCTTTTTGGTGCAGATTTTTCGAGGAGTGGCGAGTGAGCGAAGCGAGCGAACCCGACGAGAAAAAGGTGCGCGTAGATCGTCGAGCAGTATCCGACATACGACGGGCAAGTGGTCGAGCGGACGCCCCTAGCGTGAGTACCGCGAGTGAGCGAAGCGAGCGAGCGGTCTTCCTCGTGAACGAGGTGAACGAGAGCTCGGAAGAACTCCGTTCTTCCGGTGTTTTTGGTCGAGATTTTTTGGAGGAGGGTGAACGGAGTGAACCCGACGAGAAAAAAGGTCGCGTCTGAGTAGTATCCGACGTACGACGGGCAGGTTGTCGAGCGGACGCCGCTCGCGTAGGTATCACAATCGAAGCGAGTTTTTGCGCGAGGGAGAGTCTCGCGGGACCGAGGTCCTCCTGCGGACCGGTCGCGCGACAAGTCGGTGGATGACGGTGCGATGTGTCACGCGAACCGAGCCGTTCGTGAGCGAGGGTGCAGCGGGATTCTACTCGGCGGATATTTTCGTCGAGAGCGGTCACGAGCGAACAGGCTCACGGCATTTGTGCACAGCTTAAGGATCGTCCCGAAGCGTGCAACGCGCGAAAACGGCCGTTACATATCAGTTTCTGTCCCGTCTACAGTCGAATTGGTCGCTGTCGCTTATCGGGGTTGTAATAATGGCAACCGTCCGGGTACGACGGGGTACGATGCAATTCCGAACCGTCGCTGTTATCGCAGTCGCACTGCTCGTCGCGCTCTCCGGGTGTAGCGGCCTCGGGGGATCACAAGCGGATGAGCCGTCGAGCGAAGATGATACGGAATCATTGAACGAGAGCGAAACGGGAACGAACGGATCCGACGACTCCGCCGATTCGGACGGATCCGAGGGAGACACAAACGACGGAGACGACGGCGGGGACGACACTGCGAACGCGGAGTGGCACCCACCGGAGGAACCGAACCGACCGATGGAAGACAAACGCGATGATCGGATCGAATCGATGACGTTCGTCGACAAAGAGCCCGCAGCGAGCGGTGACGGCTACTCGAACTTCAACCTCGAGGTCGTCGCCAACACGAGCATGGAGAACGTCGATCCGCCGGAACACGGTGACGTAGAGGGTGAGCCGTACTTCTTCGTCAAAATCAATGAAGACAAGCAGAAACTGATCGAACGCACGAGCGAAGTCCGCATGGAAGAAAACGGCACGTTCCACATCGATGTTCGTCCCGCTGGGATCGAAGAGTTCGGGGACGGGCCACTGACCGTCGAGGTCTACCTGATGGACGAGGACAAGGACTGGGACGACATCTACGCCTCCGTGGGCAAGAACATCGAGTACAATCCAGAGACGGAGACCGACGACTCGGCTACTGACGATGATTCCGATAATACCACGGATTCAGAAACTGAGACCGACGACTCGACTACTACCAACGAGTCCGACAATTCTACTGATTCGGAAACGAGCGATAACTAACTGTTAAACCGATACCACAGCGGTTTGATCCCTTTACTGTCATGTTTCGCACGCGAAACATGGATATGCCGATTAGCGGCCGTCTGATATTGCCATAGCCTCGCCCGGAGGAGGCTGTTTTCCGGTCCGCCGGGCGTTCTGCGGTTTCTCAAAAAGACTATACCGAGCTCCGAGCAACGGCTACCAATTTCTGGAAATCAATGATCCAGAAGATAACGTAGAATCTCCTAACTCCTGCTGACATCGCCACTTCAGCACCAACAAATGGACCAGAGGAGAATAAGATCGGTCCCTACCCGAGATTTTTCTCCGGCACGTTCGGAACCCACACGTCACAGAATTTGTGACGATGGGCGGGGTGCCTATCACCTGTACTGAGAATCTATATCTATCTACTCATATACGACTGAGCCGCCTCACGCATCTGTAATTAGGTATTAGAAAAGAATGTCACCTCAAATTATATAGTAAGAGAGTATTACCTAGATGTCACTGGAACCAAGTGTTAACAAGAAAGCTTATTACACGACATTGGAAAAGCAGTAGATACCCCTACCTGGAGGCCGAGTAATTGGCAGCGCAAACCGCCGCCGGGGCGGTTCGTATGCTGTGCTCGCCCCCGGTGAATAGTGTATTAACCAA
>Ga0208283_10021_pt1 | contig 125670 bp, 114 predicted proteins | sample AntRauMetaRauer1_FD_184785 | JGI IMG/M metagenome (GOLD analysis project Ga0208283, IMG submission 184785) | Saline lake microbial communities from Rauer Lake, Antarctica, in enrichment culture - Antartic Rauer Lake 1 Metagenome Rauer1 (SPAdes)... ...
GCGAACCGACGCTGAATCACAGCCGGTCGCGGTCGGTCGCTCGCACCGATCGTCACAGCACACAATACTCTTAATAGGGGAGGACGTATCACCCGCTATGGCAGAGAAGCCCACTTCCGGTGAGATTCTCGGGGTACCGTACAACTTCGAACGACCGAGCATCAGCCGCATGCTCTCGTCGTACTGGCAGCCCGGCGAAGGGATGCTCGTGGAGAAACCCTTCGGCGTCGGCTACACCCTGAACCTCGCCAACTGGCGGTCGTGGGTCGTCGTTCTCGTCGCCGGCGGCCTCCTGTGGCAACAGGAAAGCCCCTCGTCCGACGAGAGCGAGGATCAAGCGGATGAACCCGTCGAGGTCATCGTCGACGATACCGACAACTGAGACGGTCTGTTGTACCGATGTCTCGGAGCAACCGCGAACCGTCCTGCGGGTGCTCCGGACCTGACGTACAGCAGTCCGTCTGAGCGAGACGCCCGCTCGTTTCTCGAGGGCTCGTGCGCCGTCCATCGACCGACGGGTGACGCGGTCGGAGCCGCCGGCTCGTCCTCACGGCTCGAGACGGACAACCGACGCCTATTTTCCGTCCGCGGACGCCGACTCGGACATGGCCATTCGATTCGTCACCGGCAACGAGGGGAAGGTCCGCGAGGCGCGGGAGTATCTCGAGGGAGTCGAACCCGTCGAACAGATCGAGTACGACTACACCGAGGTTCAGAGCGATTCGCTCGAGGAGATCGCGGCCCACGGCGCCCGCGAGGCCTTCGAGGAGCTGGGGAGCGACGAACCGGTACTCGTAGGCGACGCGGGGCTCTTCGTCGATTCGCTGGGTGGGTTCCCGGGGCCGTACTCGGCGTACGTCGAGGACACCGTCGGCGTCGAGCGGCTCTGGCGACTCGCGAGCGAGGAAGAGAACCGCCGCGCGCAGTTCCGAACCGTGCTCGCCTACGTCGACCGACACGGAACCGAGACGTTCGCGGGGTCGGTCGCCGGCACGCTCGTCGCCCCCCGCGGCGAAGGCGGGTTCGGCTACGATCCGATCTTCGAGTACAACGGCCAGACGATGGCCGAGATGAGCACCGAGGAGAAGAACGCGATCTCGCATCGCGGCCGCGCGCTGGCGGCGTTCGCGGAGTGGTACGCCGGACGCGACGAGTGACCGTCGACCGTCGCCTCGGTCGTCAGTATACTGAAGGGAACGGACGCCGAACAGCGAAACAATGTACGATCGTATCCTGCTCCCCGTCGACGGCAGCGACGAGGCCAAACGGGCGGCGAAACGCGGCATCGAGCTCGCCCGAACGTTCGATGCGGCCGTCGACATCGTCCACGTCGTCGAGCGGCGATCGCGTCGGCTCGCGAGGACGGACGCCGAAACGGCGCAGCTACGAGAGCGCGGGGACCGGATACTCGCGGAAATCGAAGCCCTCGCGTCGGCCGTCGACCGGCCCGTAACGACGACACTAACGGAGGGAACGCCCGCGGTTCGCATCGCCGAACACGCGGCCGACCGCGACGCGAGCCTGATCGTCATCGGCAAGCAGGGGCTCACGGGCCTCGGGAAACGCCTCCTCGGCGGCGTCACGGAAGGGGTCCTCCAGCGGAGCGACGTACCCGTCCTGGTCGTTCCGGCAGGGGATCGCTCTGCCGAGGACGCGTTCGACTACGCTCGGGTTCTCGTGCCGACCGACGGAAGCGAGAGCGCCGCCGCGGCCGCTCCCCACGGAGCCACGGTGGCCCGACGGTACGGCGCGACCGTCCATGTGCTGAGCGTCGTCGACCTGCAGGCAGCAGGCGGCGCGTTCAACGCCGGCGGCCTCGAGAAATCGTTCGTCGAACGGCTCGAGGCCCAGGGGATGGCAGCCGTCGACGAACTCGCAGACGAGATCGAGGGGCGAGACGCCGACCTCGAACTCGAAACCGACGTCGTCCGAACGACATCGTTCGACGGCGTCGCCGCCGGAATTCGCGAGTACGTCGCCGAGCACGACGTCGATATCGTCGTCATGGGGTCACACGGCCGGTCGAATCTCCGGCGGCAGCTACTGGGCAGTGTCACCGCGACCGTGCTCCGAACGGTCGACATCCCGATACTGGTCGTGACCCGGTCGGAATCCGCGGCTGCGGTCGAGGAAACGAGTGAGTGAAACCGGCGTCTGGGACGCCTTCAATCGTCGTTCACCGCGCTTGCATCCCCGACCTGCGATTCGTCGCCGTCGTTTGCCCCGTTGTCGACTGCGGTCGCCTCGCCGTCACCGTCGTTCGCCTCGCTATCGACGACGTTCGCCCCGTTTTCGAGCGCGTTCGCCTCACTGTCGACGCTAACGCCCTCCCAGTCGTGATCCGCGTGGTACCCCTCGCGGGCTTTCGCGCTGGGGGCGACGCGGATGAACTCCGCCTTCTCGCGGGCCGCCGGGATCGTGTGGCCGCCGCAGTAGGAGAGCCCCGACTGGATGCCGGCGCGGAACTCCGCGACGACGTCGGCGACCGGCCCCTTGTACGGCGTCAGTGCCTCGACGCCCTCGTCCGCACGGACCTCGCTTTCCTTGTCGTCGCGCTTTTCGGCAGCGGTGGTGGTCGCCATTCCACGCGAGCGCTTGTACCGCGTGCCGTCGACCTCGACCACCGCGCCGGGCGCTTCCTCGGTGCCGGCGAGGAGGCTCCCGACCATGACGGTGTCGGCCCCGGCCATGAGCGCCTTCACCGCGTCGCCTGACGTGCGAATTCCGCCGTCCGCACAGATCGTCACGTCCAGATCCGCTGCCGCCGTCGCGCAGTCGTCGACCGCGGTCAGTTGCGGGACGCCCGCGCCGGCGACCTTCCGGGTAGTGCAGTGTGAGCCCGGACCGATACCGACCTTCACGCAGTCGGCACCGGCAGCCGCGAGGTCCTCGACGCCTGCGGGCGTCGCGACGTTGCCCGCGACGAGATCGGTGTTCGGGAACGCCGCTCTGAGTTGCTCGACGGCCTCGAGCGTCCGCTCGAGGTGGCCGTGTGCGACGTCGACCACGAGCGCGTCGACGCCGGCCGCGACCAGGCCGTCGCTGCGAGCGACGTAATCCTCGTTGATTCCGACGGCGGCGGCCACCCGTTCGTCAGCGGCCGTCACCCGCTCGACCTGTGCGGCCTGGTCGTCCGGTTCGAGAAATCGGTGGAGGACACCCACTCCGCCGGCCCGCGAGAGTTCGATCGCCAGTTCGGCTTCCGTGACGGTGTCCATGGCGGCGGCGACCAGCGGCGTCTCGAGTTCGACGCTCGGCGTAAACGATGTCGAGAGATCCACGTCGTTGCGGCCGTCGACTGGCGAGCGCCTCGGGACGAGGAGCACGTCACCGTAGCTCAATCCGATGCGAAGGTCGTTCATAACCCCTCAATACTGCGGGCTCCTGTCGGATAAGACTCTCGGCGTTCGATCAGTTCGTGCGAACCCGCTCGCGGTACTGTGGTCGCTTCGCGAGCCGGACCGCCGCGGCTACGCTCGAGGATCCCGATCCGGCCCCGGGTACTCGCCGCTCTTGACGGCCTCGTACAGGCTCTCGGGATCGAAGAGGCGGGCGAACGCGTCCGGCGGACGGACGCTGACGGACACCCGCGGCTGGAGCGTGAGCCCGGCTTTCGCCGATCGAAGGCGCTCGTCGGACGAGAGGAGGTGCGCCGCCTCGCCCCGATAGGCCGAGGCCAACGCGGGGTGGTCCCCCTCCGGCTGGTCGACAGAGACCCGCTCGGCCTCGAGGCGCTCCCGGTGATCGGCGGCGAGGGCCGGATCGGCGAGTTTCGACACGAGCCGTTCGGTCTGTGCGAGCAGCGGATCGCTCGCGACCAGTTCGACCCAGGAGTGGCGGCGGACGTGGTCCAGTGCCTCGCGCGCGTCGCCGCCGAGGAGGAGATCCGCCGCGAGCACATCGGCGTCGGCGACGACGCGCGCGGGGTTCGGTTCGTCCCGCTCAGGCATCGCTCTCCTCCCGGATCGCCTCGAGTTCGGTTCGTATATCCTCGAGATCGCGCTCGTACGCCGCCCCGCGGTCGAAGAGGTCTGCCCAGCTTGGAGCCATTGGCGGCAGTTGGCGCTACGGAATCAAAGGTTATCCGGCTCGTGTTCTCCGACTGAGCCCGCAGACCGCTCACGACTGTCGCGAGAGCAGCCAGAACGCGACGGCCCCGAGGACGAACGCGACGCCGACGTTGCCCACGAGGCCGACGGCCCCGATCCCCGCGACGAGCGCGAGCGACCGGCCGTCGGTGACGGGCTCGAACGCCGCTCGAGCCAGCTCGAGTGCCACGACGACGAGCAACACGCCGAGGACGGCCATCGGGAAGGCCGCGAGGACGGCCCCGGCGGCGACCAGCGCGAGCGCGAGATAGCCGAGCCCGAGCAGGACGTTCGCGCCGCCGGTTCGCGCGCCGAAGGCGTGTTTTCCGGCCAGGCCCCCGCTCCCGTGACACATCGGCACGCCGCCCAGCGGAATCGCCGCGAGGCAGGTAACGCCCATACTGCTCGAGAGCGCATCCGGCGAGATATCCCGGTCGTAGAGGTCGCCACAGAGCAGGGCGGTCGCGATCGCGGCGTTCCCCACTGTCATGCCGAGTTGGGCGACGGTCCCCTCGAGCGCCGCCGCGCTGAACGACGGCGACCCGGCGGGAAAGACTGCGGGGGTCGGAACCGTCGGTGTCGGAACGCCGGCCGTCGCGACGGCGACGACCCCGCCGAGGCCGAGGACGACCAGCACGCTCGCCCTCCGATAGCCGCCGAGCGCGAGCAGGCCGACGACGGCGAGCCCGCCCGCCGCGACCGGCGGGTTCCCGATCGAGAGGTCGACGGCCGCCTCGAGCAGGAGAAGAGCCACGGCGAACTGGACGCCGCGGATGACCGGTTCCCCGACGACCCGCTGGAGCCGCCCGACGAGGCCAAGTTGCCCGACCGCGAGCAGGACGCCGCCGGCGAGCAACCCGGCGGCGGCGAGTTCGGCGTACGTGAGCGCCCCGACGATCGCCAGGCCGACCAGCGCCTTCATCGGCTCGACCGAGAGGGGCAGTCCGTAGTAGACGCCCCAGATGATCTGAAAGACGCCGAAGCCGACGAGGACGTGGGGAAGCGAGACGCTCGTCGTCGCCCCCAGCGCCACGAGCAGCGGCAGAACCGTAACCGAATCACCTAGCGCACCCGTAAATTCGCTCGCGGAGAACTCGAGGTCGACATCGGCCTGTGACCGGAGCGAATACGCCATCTATCCCCGATACTCCGGGAACGGTCTTCACTCTTGTCTGTAATCTATATCGGTTTCGTGACGCTACGAGCGATAGTGACTGTGGTTACGGTGCTGCCGTTCGAAATCGGCGGCGAAGCGCATTCGATCGGGGGGGCCCCTCGAGTGGCGGTCGGAGTGACCGACGCTCGACGAGCCGTCGTTCCGGGGCGCGGTCGACGCGGATCACCACCGCTAAGACCGCTCGGTGGGACCTGCCGACCGTGAGCGACCTCGGCAAAATCGATCGCGCGTTCTTCGATCGGCACGTCGCACCGAATCTCGGTGCCGACCGCGACGACGTCGCCGTCGGCCCGACCCACGGCGTCGACTTCGGCGTCCTCGATATCGGCGGTCGGGCGCTGGTCACCGCCACCGATCCGCTCTCGATCCTCCCCGCGCTGGGCCTCGAGCGGGCGGCGCGGTTTGCACTCGACCTCGTGCTCGCGGACGTGGCCGTCAGCGGCGTCGCCCCGTCGCATCTCTCGATCTGTTTTACGCTCCCGGAGGGGATGACCGACGACGAGTTCGCGACGGTCTGGGAGACGATCCACGCGGAGTGCGTCGATCTCAGCGTCTCGGTCGTGACGGGCCACACGGCGCGATACGCGGATGTCTCGCATCCGTGGGTCGGCGCTGCGACCGCGATGGGCGTCGGCGATCACGACGAAATCGTCCGCCCCGACGGAGCCCGTCCCGGCGATCGGCTCCTCCTGACGAACGGTCCCGCCGTCGAGTCGGTCGGCCTCTTGAGTACGCTCTTCGGCGATCAGTTGGCCCTCCCGGACGATGTGATCGCGGACGCGCAGGACCGCCTCGAGGAAGTCTTCTCGGTCCGCGACGCTCTCACCGCGGCCGCCGCTGGACCGGTGCGGGCGATGCACGACGTCACCGAAGGCGGCCTCGCCGGCGCGCTCAACGAGATGGCCGACGGCGCAGGCGTTCGGTTCGCGGTCGACCGCGCGGCCGTCCCGATGCGCCCCGGCGTCCGCGAGGTCTGTGATGCCCTCGCAATCGACCCCTGGGCCGCGACCAGTTGCGGCTCGCTCCTGCTCGCAGTCGATCCAGCCGGTGTCGATACCGTGCGCACGGCGCTCGCGGCCCGGGACACTCCCGTCGCCGAAATCGGCCGCGTCGAAGCGACGGCGGGCGACGGCGAGGTGCTCGTGGACGGGGACCGACTCGAGCACCCGAACACCGATCCGTCGTGGGCAGCGTACGCTGCACTGGCGGGAGAGACGACCGAGTAGAGCGATTCCATCTCTTCGGTGCGAGGATGTCTCACTGAGGCACGTCCACGGAAGGGGCAAGGAGTACCCGTCTCGGAGTACTAGCAACGCTGAGACCGATGAGTGATGACGAACAGCTGAAAGCGGCGATCATCGACGAACTCGAGCAGGAGCGACACACCCACAAGTCGCTCAGACAGACGGTTTCGGCCGAGCACGGTTGCAGCGAAGAAGCCGTCAGTCGCGCGATTTCGGCGCTCAACGAGTCGGGAGCGATCAAACACGAACGGGGGTACTTCGAGCTCACCACTGACGGCTGAGTCGCTCCGGATCACGACCGGTCCGCTGTCGACGCGTCGCTGCGATCACGAGGCGGTTTACTGCTCACTGCGATTCCACATGCGTTACTGCAGTTGGAACAGCGGACGACACTCCCGTTTGCTGACCATCATCGCTTAGTATAATCCGGGAATACGGTTCCGTATGCGAACACCAGCACCCGATAGCCGGCCGGTCGCGCTGACGATCGCGGGCAGCGACTCCGGCGGCGGCGCAGGGATTCAGGCCGACCTCGCGACGATGGCCGCCCACGGCATCTTCGGCACGTCAGCGATCACCGCCGTCACCGCCCAGAACACCCGCAGCGTCGAGTCCTCACACGTCCTTCCGCTCGAGGCGGTCGAGGCCCAGCTCGCGGCCGTCACCGACGACTTCGCGGTCGGCGCGGCGAAGACGGGAATGCTCGCGACCGCGGACATCGTTCGGACCGTCGCCGACCGCGCGAGCGAGTTCGAGTTCCCGCTCGTGGTCGATCCCGTGATGGTCGCGACCTCCGGCGATCGCCTGCTCGAGCCCGAAGCCGAACGCGCCTACGAAGACCTGCTCGGCGAGGCGACGCTGGCGACGCCCAACGTCGACGAGGCCGAGGTACTGACCGACATCGCCGTGGTCGACGAGGAGACGGCTCGCGAGGCTGGCGACGCGATCCTCGAGACGGGCGTCGACGCCGCCCTTCTCAAGGGCGGCCACGTCCCCGGCGAGCGAGTGCAGGACGTGCTCGTGACGGCTGACGGCGCTCGAGCGTTCGAACACCCCCGCGTCGGCACCGACGCGACCCACGGCTCCGGCTGCGCGCTCGCCGCTGCGATCGCGGCCCGCCTCGCGAAGGGAGAGGCCCTCGAGACTGCCGTCGAGGGTGCGACCGACTTCCTCGCTCGCGCGGTGCGCTACTACTCCGACGTGGGCGAGGGCCACGGCGCGGTCAACCACATGGTCCCGCTGCGAAATGAAGCCGCTCGAGAACCCACTGCCGAGGAAGTCCAGGCGATCGTCGATCGGTTCGTCGACGCCGACGTCTCTGCGCTGGTTCCCGAGGTCGGGATGAACGTCGTCGGCGCGACGCCCTACGCCGAATCCGTCGCCGAAACGGCCGCTGTCGAGGGCCGCATCACGCGAACGCTCTCGGGCGTCCAGCCCAACCGCGGCGTTCGGTTCGAGGCCTCGAGCCACGTCGCTCGCTTCCTCCTCTCGGCGCGAGAGTTCGTCCCTGACCTTCGGTTCGCAGTAAACTGTCGGTTCGATGCAGACGTGGAGGACGCGCTCGAGTCCCTCGAGTGGCCGGTCGCCACGTACGACCGCGATACAGAGCCGGCAGCCGTGAAAGAGACCGAGGGAAGCACGATGGGCTGGGGTGCCCGGCAGGCGTTCGCGGACCGCGAGGAGGCACCCGTCGCCGTCATCGACCGCGGCGAAGTCGGCAAAGAGGCGCTCGTCAAACTCGTCGCCGCGGAGCCGGAAACGCTCGCCGATCGAACGCTGGCGCTCGATCGAGAGGTGTCCGAATGAGCGCGACCGACTCCGACGCGGCCGACCTCGAGGTCGGAGTCATCCTCCCGCAGTACGGCACCGATATCGACACGGTTCGGGACACTGCGCTCGAGGCCGAATCGCTGGGCTACGACGCGGTCTGGCTCGAGGATCACTTCCAGTCGTGGATCGGCGACCCGCGCCGGAACACCCACGAGTGCTGGACGACGCTGAGTGCGGTCGCCGAGGCGACCGACCGCGTTCGGTTGGGGACGCTCGTCACCAGCCAGTCCTACCGCCATCCGGCGCTGCTCGCGAAGATGGCGGCGACGGTCGATCGGGTGAGCGACGGCCGGCTCGAGCTGGGGCTGGGCGGCGGCTGGTACGAAGCCGAGTACGATCGCTTTGGCTACGAGTTTCGGGAGCCGCCGGCCGAACGGCTCCGCCGGCTCGCCGAGACCGTCGAGATCCTGCAGGGACTCTGGACGAACGAGACGTACAGCCACCGGGGCGAGAACCTCGATATCGACCTCGAGGACGCCTTCTGCGAGCCCCACCCTGTCCAGGACCCCCACCCGCCGATCTGGATCGGCGGCGGGGGCGAGGAGTTTACGCTGCGTTACACCGCCGAGCTGGCCGACGGCTGGAACTACGGCACGCTCGAGCCGGAGGGATTCGCGGGAAAACTCGAGATCCTGCGCGACCACTGCGAGAGCACAACGCGGTACGACGAGATCCGCAAATCCGCCGAGCTGTTCGTCTTCGTCGGCGAAACGACTGCGGCGGCCGAGAAAAAGTTCGAGGCCTTCCGGAGCGAGTTTCTGCCCGCCGACGAGCCGAGCGAGCCCCGCGAGTTCTTTCTGTCGGCATACCTCGAGACGGCTCCGACGGGGACGCCGGCCGAGGTGGCCAGTCGGCTCGCGGCGTACGCCGACGTCGGGATCGAGGAAGTCATGCTTGCAGTTCCGGACGCGGCCGGCGAGGACGACGAGAGCCTGCGGTTGTTAGCCGACGAACTCGTTGGTTGATCGCGGAACCGGCTGCCGCCGGGTGTCGGCGGCTAGAGGACCGAAACGTCGATCTGGACCCTCGGTCAGCAGCAGAAATATACGGCCAGCGGGAGTCTCCTTCGCTATGGGTGATACGTCGCCGGCTGGTGGAACCAACGTCGAAGGCGAATCGCCACAGGTCGAGGCGACGATCGAGACCGACGAGGCGACGATCACGGACGACGCCGAACTCGAGCGGACGCTCGGGCTCTCCGGTGGCCTCGCCATCGGGATCGGGACGATGATCGGTGCCGGCATTTTCGTCTTTCCGGGGCTAGCGGCCGGAGAGGCCGGTCCCGCAGCGGCGGCGTCGTTCGCCATCGGCGCGCTCGTCGCGTTGCTGGTCGCACTGCCGACCTCCGAACTCGCGACGGCGATGCCCAAAAGCGGGGGCGGCTACTACTATATCTCCCGCGCGCTGGGCACGCTCGCCGGGACCGTCGTCGGACTCTCGTTGTGGTTCGGACTGGTGTTCGCGACGGCGTTTTACCTCGTCGGCTTCGGCTACTACGCTGTCGATACGCTCGCCGAACTCGGTGTTGCGGTCGGCGATGGGCTCGTTATCCCGCTGGCGCTGTTGTTCGGCGCGGGCTTTACCGTATTGAACGTGACGGGAACGGAAAACGCGGCGAAGCTGCAGAACGGGATCGTCGCGTTGTTGCTGTCGATTCTGGTGTTTTTCCTCGGGTACGGCGGACTCGACGCGGTGGGACTCATCGGCGAACCGTCCGCACCCGAACAGTTCGCACCGTTCGGAACGGTCTCCGTACTGACGACGGCGGCACTCGTATTCACCTCGTATCTCGGCTTCGCGCAGGTGGCGACCGTCGCCGGGGAGATGAAGAATCCCGGTCGGAACCTGCCGCTGGCGATGGTCGGCTCCGTCCTCGTCGTCGGCGTGCTCTACGTGGCGGCGATCTTTGTCGCGACGAGCGCGTTCGGGAGCGAGCAACTCGCGGGGTTCGGCGAGACGGCGATGGTGGAAGTCGGCCGCCACTATCTGGGCGCGGCTGGCGCGTTCGCAATCGTCTTCGGCGGGCTGCTCGCGACGATGTCGAGCGCCAACGCGTCGGTCCTCAGCACGTCTCGAGCCATCTACGCCGTCTCGAAGGACGCCCTGTTGCCACGACGGGCGAGCCACATCAACCTCCGGTATGGCACGCCACACGTCGCGCTGGGAATGGCCGGCGGACCGATCCTCGTGCTGGTCGCGACCGGCCGCGTAGAGTTGCTCGCGGAGGTCGCCTCGTTTTTGCACCTCGTCATGTACGGGCTGATCTGCGTGGCGTTGCTCGTACTCCGCCGGAACGAACCGGAGTGGTACGACCCTGACTTCCGGGTCCCCGGCTACCCCGTCGTCCCGATACTCGGCGCGCTCACCAGTTTCGCCCTGATCGGCTTCATGCAACGCGCATCACAACTCATCGGCCTCGCGATCATGCTCGCAACCGCAGGATGGTACGCCTACTACGCCCGCGACGTGACCCTGAAGGGGGTGCTCCAATGACGCGAGTCCTCGTCCCGCTTGCGATACTCGAGGGCGAATCGGTCTCGTCCGGACTGTCGACGCTGCTCGGTCCGATGGACGTGACCGTGCTGGGGTATCACGTCCTGCCCGAGCAGACACCGCCCGACCAGGCGCGACTCCAGTACGAGGACCGTGCGACAGCCGCTCTCGACGACCTCGTGGCCGAGTTCGAGGCGGCCGGAGGACACGCCGACCATCGCCTCGTCTTCACCCACGACCGGGAGCAAACGGTCGATCGAGTCGCCGCGGAGACGGCGGCGGACGCCTACGCCATCCCAGGCGTAACCGGGCCGGTCGATCGGCTCCTCGTGACGGTGACGGGCGACGTCGCCGTCGACCGAATCTGCTCGTTCGTCGCCGAACTGGTCGGCGACCGCGAAATCGGGGTCACGCTCTTTCTCGCGACCGACGACGAAGCCGGCGGCCGAGAATCGATCGAGGCGGCCGGCGAACGCCTCTCCGAACACGGCATCGACGTCGAGACCGAACTCGCGGTCGACGAGCCGCCGTTCGAGGCGCTCATCGATGCCGCGACCGACCACGATGCCATCGTCATGGGCGAACGGGCCCCGTCGCTCCGATCGCTCATCTTCGGGGAGGAGGCCGAACGGGTCGCTTCGGAATCCGTCGGGCCGGTACTCGTCGTCCGCGAGGACCCCGCCGGGGCGTCAGAACGCGGTGATCGACCGTCGGACACCACCTGAGAACCGGCGTCGGGACCCGCTCGAGAACGCGCTTTGCGCGGCCGGAACCTGCGAGGTTCAGACAACCAGGATCGAACGCTCGAGACGCGATCACCGGCCGAGCGACCCGCGTTCGGCTCCCCCGCGGGAGTGACCTCCCGCTTTTGTAGCTCGGTTGCTTAAACCAGCACTGTGACCGCGCGAGAAAACGGTCAGATCACGAGCGGTGAGGAGGCGACGACATCGGTCGGTGAGGGGACGGCCATGGATTCCGACGACAGCGTCGCAGCTTCGGCTATCGGTCGCAACGAGCGGACCGCGGCCGCCGACACTCGCCCGGACAGCGTCGAGTCGTCGGCGACGGACGACCGTGACATCGCCGTTTCGGTGACCGGGCTGTCCAAGCGGTTCGGTGAGGGAGACGCGGCGGTGACCGCCGTGAACGACGTCAGCGTCGATGTCGAGAGCGGATCGATCGTAGGGTTACTGGGGCCAAACGGTGCCGGGAAAACGACGCTGATCAAGTCGATCCTCGGCATGGTCGTCCCGGATGCTGGAACCGTCCGAATCCGCGGCGTCGACCTCTACGAGCGACCGCGGGAGGCCTACGGCTCCGTCGACGCGATGTTGGAAGGGGCGCGCAACGACTACTGGCGACTGACGGTCCGCGAGAACCTCCGATACTTCGCCACGATCAGCGGCGTCGACCCGAACTCGGTTCGTGACCGCCACGACCGGCTGCTGGCGAAGCTCGGTCTCGCGGAGAAGGCGGACGTTCCCGTCCGCGAACTGTCCCGCGGGATGAAACAGAAAGTGTCGCTGGCGAGCGTCCTCGCCGGCGGCGCGTCGGTCGTCTTCCTCGACGAACCCACGCTGGGGCTGGACGTCGAGAGTTCGCGAACTCTCCAGCGAGAACTGCGGCGTCTCGCCGAGGAGGAAGCCCTCACCGTCGTCCTCAGCAGCCACGATATGGACGTCGTCGAGACGGTCTGTGACCGCGTCCTCATCATGTCCGAGGGAGAGATCATCGCGGACGACACGGTCGAGGCGCTCCTCTCCGGTACGGACCGGCACCGCGTTCGGATCACGAGTCGGGATCTCGACACCGCAGTCGTGTCGGCTCTGCGACGACGATTCGACGCTCATCGCGTCGAATCGGGCGATCCCAGCCCTCGGATCGAAGTCGCGACCGACAGCGACGGCCTGTACGAACTGATGTTCCTCCTCCGGCGCAACGACGTGACGCTCGAGCGCGTCCGGACGGTCGAACCGGACCTCGAGGACGTCTTCGTCGACCTGACGACGACCGACCGGGGCGACCGATGACCGCGGGCGGACCCGACGCGAGCGAGACGCCGCGGCCGGCCGGCTACCGGCACCTCGCGCGGGCCGTTCTCTACCGCGAGTACCTGATCTTCGTCCGCTATCCCGCGAACGCCGTCGGCGGGCTCGTCATCTCGGTGTTCTTCTTCGGCCTGCTGTTCTACGGTGGACGGATGGTCGCCGGGCAAGCGCTCACCGACTCGATCGAGGGGATCATCGTCGGCTACTTCCTGTGGTCGCTGTCCGTCGGCGCGTACTCCTCGATATCGAACGACATCGGGAGCGAAGTGCAGTGGGGGACCCTCGAGCGACACGTGATGTCGCCGTTCGGGTTCGCTCCCGTTGCGCTGTTGAAAGGCCTCGCGAAGATCGTCCGATCGTTCGTCACCGCGACGATACTGCTGGCGGTGATGCTCGTCGTCACCGGGACGAGCCTCGAGTTGAACCTGGGGACGATCGTCGTCGTCGCGACGCTCAGCATCGTCTCGGTGCTCGGCCTCGGGCTCGCGGCCGGCGGCGTCACTGTCCTCTACAAACAGATCGGCAGCTGGCTCAACTTGCTCCAGTTCGGGTTCATCGTGCTCGTCTCCGCGCCCGCGTTCGATCTGGGTTGGCTCCGATGGCTTCCGCTCGCCCAGGGCAGCGCGCTCCTCCAGCGGACGATGATCGACGACGTCCGGCTCTGGGAGTTCCCGCCGGCCGACCTCGCGATTCTGCTCGGAGTCGCCGTCGGGTACTTCGCGTTCGGCTACGCGGTCTTCCAGTACGCGACCCGCCGGGCGAGACGGCTCGGCGTGCTCGGGGACTACTGACAGCCCCGACTGTACCGGATCGACTGCCGATCCGCCACACTGACCGTCGCGGCGCGCCTCTGCTCTCGTGTGCCCCACGACAGGATCCACGCACGACAGCCGACTCACGACCTCGAGCGGTGGTCCGTCGGGACTATCGAGGCCGTCGACGAGCGGGACGGCCACTGCGTCTTCGAGGTTGCGACCGACGAGGGAGACGTGATCGAACTCGTCGTGACGGTCGCGATCCGGGATCTGGTCCTGCGCAGACTGGACCTCGCGGCGGACGAGTCTCCGATCGGCGCTCGCGTTTGGTACCGAAAACGCGGCGGGTGACGCCCGTTCGGTGGCTCGTCAACCGTCGGTCTCGCCGTTCCCCGTCTCATCGTCACGCTGGGACTCGAGATACTCCCCCCGAATGACGAGGACCGGATCGACCGTCCGCCGGGCCAACCGTTCGGCACGATCCCGAAAGACGAAGCGACGGATCGACGGCCGGCTTTCGCCCGCGACGAGGAGGTCGTGATCGGCTGCGGCCTCGAGGATGGCCGCCGTCGGCGAGTCGTCGACGACGACCGTGCCGTCGATCCGACTGTCGTCGACGCCCGCGGCCACCAGTTCCGACCGCGCCGTCTCGAGCAATACCGAGCCTGCCTCCCGACCGTCCTCGTCCGACGCGACGTGAAAGAGCGTTAGCTCGAGGTCCGTTCCCGCGAGAATCGTCTCGAGCAGTTGGGCGATGTATTCGACATTGACGTCGCTTCGAATCGCGACGAGTATCGTCTCGAGAATCGGTGCCGGGTTGAGAACCAACACGGCGTCACACGATGCGTCGACGGCGACGCGTTCGAACGTTTTCAATCGGTCGTGGGTGAACGCCGACCGCGTCGTGACGTCACAGCCGACGTCCTCGAACACCGACCTGAGCTCCGCGAGTTCGGCTTGCATGCGGTCACCGTACTGGTCGCGTGCCTGATCCGGTCCGGTCTGGTCGGGAATTTCGCGATAGCCGAGCAGAACGACCGGAATCGATGCGAACGCGTCGATGACCGTCGCCGGAACGGTCTGGCCCTCGAGGACGTCGATCGGAATCAGCACGCGATGATCGCGAGGGTCTGGCATTGCTGGGGTTCAGTCAGTTCTCCCACGGGACGCGTAATATACCCCTGCCGGACGCGTCGGTTCGCAAACCAATAGCTACGTTTTGGTGCAGCAATATCACGACGCATGGTCGAGAGTCCATTCGACGTCGACATCGAAGTCGGCGAGGTGATCGAGGCCGAACCGTTTCCCGAAGCCGAGAAGCCGAAAATGACCAAGCTCTGGATCGACCTCGGCGACGCGGAGATCCAGTCCGCCGGCCAACTGGACCACCACTACGACGCCGCGGACCTCGTCGGTCGACAAGTGCTCTGTGCCACGAATCTCGGCTCGGTACGGATCGCGGGCTTCAAATCCGAGGCGCTGACCGTCGGCGTCCCCAGCGAGGAGGGGTATCCCGTGTTGGTGTCGCCGGACGACGACGTTCCCCTCGGCGGGACGTTGTACTGACGGTCTCGTCGCCGGGCGGTATCCGTCGTCGGACCGACCAAGTGTGTGGGCCCTCCCCTCACTTGGTTCAGTCCGCGGATCGATCGTCGCTGCACGCGGCCGAGCGGCCCGGGCCGACACACTCATTGTACCCGCCGGTATCGCTTTAAATGCTCAATAAATATACATAGCAGCCCCGAAGAGCCTGTGTGGCGAGGCGGAGCGGATCCAGTCGTTGCCAGCCGAACCATCCGAACTTCCCGAGACATCACCGCCCCCTCGCTACAGATCGGATATCGTTCCACCGTGGCCGGATCCACCCGACGATTCCGATCACCCACCTACCACGTCCACCACACCGGATGGATTCGGCGTCGGCCTCCGGCCGACGTTTCCGAGACAGTGATCCGGCGTATTTCGGTGAGCCATTCGTTCTCGAGGTCACGCTATCTCTACGAGACTATGTGATCGGTCGCGACCCGACCACTTTCACCGCGGATCCCGCAGGGTTTTTGCGATGGAAGGACAGTCTCCGGATATGACCGAGGCGACGGGGATCGTCGGAGAGTTCTTCTCGTTGAAAGAGGAGACCGACGCCGAAATACTGACGATGCAGTGTGGCGATTTCTACGAGTTCTTCGGCGAGGACGCCGAGATCGTCAGCGAGGAGCTCGACCTCAAAGTCTCCCAGAAGTCCTCCCACGGCTCGTCGTACCCCATGGCCGGCGTGCCGATCGACGATCTGACGCCCTACCTCAAGGCCCTCGTCGAACGCGGCTACCGCGTCGCCGTCGCCGATCAGTACGAGACCGACTCCGGCCACGCGCGGGAAATCGTCCGCGTCGTGACCCCCGGCACCCTGCTCGAGACCAGCGACGCCGACGCCCAGTATCTCGCGGCGGTCGTCGACGGCAGCGGGAGCGCCGGCGACTCGAGTGGCAGTTCGACGCCCGATTCGGGCTACGGCCTCGCCTTCGCCGACGTGACGACCGGTCGATTCCTCGTCGCGGACGCCACCGACGTCGACGACGCGCTGACGGAGCTGTACCGCTTCGATCCGGTCGAGGTGCTGCCGGGACCCGACGCGCGAGCCGACGACGAACTGCTGAACACCGTCCGCGACCGGACCGATGCCACGCTGACCATCCACGAAACCGAGGCGTTCGCGCCGAAGCGGGCGGACCACACGGTTCGCGAGCAGTTCGGCACCGAAACCGTCGACCGGCTGTCGGTCGCGACTCCGACCGTCGCGGCGGCCGGCGCGATCCTCTCCTACGTCGAGGAGACCGGCGCGGGTGTGCTCGCCTCGATGACCCGGATCCAGGCCCACCACGGCGACGACCACGTCACGCTGGACGCGACCACGCAGCGCAACCTCGAGCTAACCGAAACCATGCAAGGGAAGCGCGACGGGTCGCTGTTCGCGACGATCGACCACACCGAGACCAGCGCCGGCGGCCGCCTGCTCAAGGAGTGGCTCCAGCGGCCCCGGCGCTCGCTCGAGACCCTCGAGCGACGACAGGAGAGCGTGGCCGCGCTCTCGACGGCGGCGTTGGCCCGCGACGAGGTACAGGAGACGCTGGGCGAGGCCTACGATCTGGCCCGCCTCGCCTCGAAGGCCACCCACGGGAGTGCGGACGCGCGAGATTTGCTCGCGGTTCAGGAGACGCTCGCGGTCCTGCCCGCGCTGGCCGACGCCATCGCGTCGAATCCGGATTTGGCCGACTCGCCCCTCTCGGAGATCGTCGACCGCCCGGATCGCGACGCCGCGCGGGAGCTGCGGGAGACCCTCGAGGAAGCCATCGCCGACGAGCCGCCGTCGACGGTGACCCAGGGGGAACTCCTCCAGTGTGGGTACGACGACGAGCTCGACGAGGTAATCGAGCGCCACGAGGCGATCAAGGAGTGGCTCGACACGCTTGCCGACCGCGAGAAGGGACAGTACGGCCTGAGCCACGTGACCGTCGACCGGAACAAGACCGACGGCTACTACATTCAGGTGGGCAAGTCGGCCGCCGACGGCGTCCCGGATCACTACGAGGAGATCAAGACGCTGAAGAACTCGAAGCGCTTTACGACCGACGAACTCGAGGAAAAGGAGCGAGCGGTCCTCCGACTCGAGGAGCGACGCGGTGACCTCGAGTACGAACTCTTCGAGGAACTCCGCGAGCAGGTGGCCGCGCGGGCCGAACTGCTACAGGACGTGGGACGGGCGCTGGCGACGGTCGACACGCTCGCGAGTCTGGCGACTCACGCGGCCGAGAACCGCTGGATTCAGCCAGAGTTGCACCAGGGCGACCGCCTCACGCTCGAGCAGGGCCGACACCCAGTCGTCGAGCAGACGACGGAGTTCGTCCCGAACAACGTCCGACTCGACGAGGACAGGGGCTTCCTCGTGGTGACCGGGCCCAACATGTCGGGCAAGTCGACGTACATGCGCCAGGTCGCCTGCATCGTCCTGCTGGCCCAGATTGGCAGCTTCGTTCCGGCGAAGGAGGCCGAGATCGGGCTGGTCGACGGCATCTTCACCCGGGTCGGCGCGCTGGACGAACTCGCACAGGGCCGGTCGACGTTCATGGTCGAAATGAGCGAGCTCTCGAACATCCTTCACACGGCGACCGAGGAGTCACTGGTCATCTTGGACGAGGTCGGACGGGGCACCGCGACGTACGACGGCATCTCGATTGCGTGGGCCGCGACGGAGTACCTCCACAACGAGGTCAAAGCGAAGACCCTCTTTGCGACCCACTACCACGAACTGACCGGACTCGCGGAGAACCTCCCCCGCGTCGCCAACGTCCACGTCGCGGCGGACGAACGCGACGGCGAGGTGACCTTCCTCCGGACCGTCCGCGACGGCCCGACCGACCGCTCCTATGGCATTCACGTCGCCGACCTCGCCGGTGTCCCCGACCCCGTCGTCGACCGCTCGAGGGACGTCCTCGAGCGACTGCGCGAGGAGAAGGCTATCGAGGCAAAAGGCGGCGGCTCGAGCGATCCCGTGCAAGCGGTCTTCGATCTGGGGAGCGGAACGATGCAGACGCAGGGAGAGCCGGGCCGTGCGCAGGCACAGGCGGCATCGACAGACGGCGGTCCGATGGACCCCGATTCCGACGCCGGATCGTCGGCAGGCGACTCCGACACCGAATCGCTCGATGCCAACTCCGACACCCGACCGATCGATCCCGACACCGAAGCCGTCCTCGAGGACCTCGAGTCGATCGACGTGAACACGACGCCGCCGATCGAACTCGTCTCGAAAGTCCAGGAGCTACAGGAACGACTCGAGGAGTGAGCGGGAGAGCAGCCAGTGCGTGTGGCCCGGTGATCGGAGTGAAGGCAACAGGCAGTCTCGAGTCAGTGACCGCCGGAGACGAGGTGAAGACCGACGATTCCGACGACGATGACGCCGATGAACGCGATCCGGGCGAGGGTGGCCGGTTCGTCGAACAGGACGATTCCGAGCGAGGCCGTTCCGACGGCCCCGATACCCGTCCAGACCGCGTAGGCCGTGCCCACGGGGAGGTCTTCGACAGCCTGTGCCAGTAACACCATACTGATTCCGAGGGCGACGACGGTGCCAAAAGTGGGCACCGGTTTCGAGAGTCCGTCGGAGTACTGGAGACCGATCGCCCAGCAGATTTCGAACAGACCCGCGACGAACAGGAGATACCACGACATTTTCGATCCGAACTCTCGGCGCAGGCCGGCTATAGATTCTGTTATCCATCGGGTCGGCGCGGATTCCGGTTTCCGATCGGAAGACGTGTGGAACAATGGTCAGTCGATCGCGGAAACGCTGTTACTCGAGCGCCATCGGAACCGTTTTGAGCCGATAGGACAGCCGTTACCATGATGCACGAAGCAGACTTCGACGTGGCAGGGAAGACCGCCATCGTCACCGGCGCAAGCCAGGGAATTGGACAGTCGATCGCGGAGACGCTGGCCGCGAACGGCGCGAACGTCGCGATCTGTTCGCGCTCGATGGACCGCGTCGGCCCGGTCGCTGAGGGGATCACCGAGGCCGCGGACGCTGGCGACGCGCTGGCCGTCGAGTGTAACGTTCGCGAGCGCGATCAGGTCCAGAATCTGGTCGACGAGACGGTCGACGAGTTCGGCGACATCGACATCCTCGTCAACAACGCCGGCGGGGAGTTCGTCGCGCCGTTCGAGGATATCTCGGCCAACGGCTGGCAGACCATCGTCGACCTCAATCTGAATAGCACGGTCCACTGCACGCAGCTCGCGGGGGAAGTCATGCGCGAGGGCGACGGCGGTGTCATCATCAACCTCTCGAGCGTGAACGGCCAGCACGCGGCCCCCGGCGAGAGCCACTACGGCGCGTCGAAGGCGGCGATCATCCGGCTGACCGAGACGCTCGCGGTCGAGTGGGCCGAGGACGGCATCCGCGTCAACTGTATCGCCCCGGGACTCATCCAGACGCCCGGCGTCGCCGACACGCTCGGTATCGACAGCGAAGACATGCCGTCCCGCGAGAAAGCCGACCGCCGCATCGGTCACGCCGAGGAGATCGCCGATGTCGCCCAGTTCCTCTCGAGTCCCGCCGCCTCGTTCATGAACGGCGAGACGGTGACTGTGAAAGGCGTGCCGCGCGCTGGGAATTCGATGTCGCAGGACCTCGGGCTCAAGGACTGACGGCGGACTCGAACCCTGCCGACACGCTCGAGTCTCGGCGGTGACACACGGGACGGAAGACCTAACCAGCCGCCGTCTCTACCAGTATCCAACACAGCGGACGCGTCGGAGCCGATCACCGCGCCGACGCCAAAGTATCATGAGTGACGAGAGTACCCACCCCAAGGACGACACCGACATCCACCAGTTAGACGAGGACACCGTCGCCCGCATCGCCGCCGGCGAGGTCGTCGAGCGCCCCGCCAGCGCCGTCAAGGAACTCGTCGAGAACAGTCTCGACGCCGACGCCTCGAGCGTCGAGGTCACCGTCGAGGAGGGCGGCACGGAGCTGATTCGCGTCGCCGACGACGGAGCGGGTATGTCCGAGGCGGACGTTCGCGCGGCGGTCCGCGAGCACACGACGAGCAAGATCGACGGGCTCGAGGACCTCGAGTCGGGCGTCGCCACGCTCGGCTTCCGGGGCGAGGCGCTGCACACTATCGGCTCGGTCTCGAGAGTGACCATCCGGTCGCGACCCCGCGGGGCGGACGGTGCGGGGACGGAACTCGCCTACGAGGGCGGGGATGTCGTCTCGGTCGAGCCGACGGGCTGTCCGGCGGGAACGACGGTCGAAATCGAGGACCTCTTTTATAACACGCCCGCTCGCAGAAAGTTCCTCAAGACGACCGCGACGGAGTTCGCCCACGTCAACCGCGTCGTCACGCGCTATGCGCTCGCGAACCCGGACGTGGCGGTCACGCTAACCCACGACGGCCGCGAGGTGTTCTCGACGACGGGACAGGGCGACCTCCAGGCCGCCGTCCTCTCGGTCTATGGCCGCGAGGTCGCCTCGTCGATGATCCCCGTCGAGGCCGGCGGCGACGAGCTTCCCCCGGGACCCCTGGAATCGGTCTCCGGCCTCGTCTCCCACCCCGAAACGAACCGCTCGAGTCGGGACTACCTCGCGACGTACGTCAACGGCCGGGCGGTGACCGCCGACGCCGTCCGCGAGGGGATTATGGGCGCCTACGGCACGCAATTGGGCGGCGACCGCTACCCCTTCGTCACCCTCTTTCTGGCGGTGCCCGGCGACGCGGTCGACGTGAACGTCCACCCCAGAAAGCGGGAGGTGCGCTTCGACGACGATGACGCGGTCCGCCGACAGGTCGACGCCGCCGTGGAGTCGGCGTTGCTCGAGCACGGCCTGCTTCGATCCGGTGCGCCCCGCGGTCGGTCTGCGCCGGGCGAGGCGCGGGTCGAACCCGGCAGCGATCACGGGACCGAACCCGACACGGAGGGCCACGAGACCGCCACGCTCGAGCGCGCTACCGAGGCTGCGAGGCCGTCCAACGGCTCGAGCAACGGCGGGAACGACCCCGTGGACTCGGCTACCGAACGGACGGACGCTGCGACGGGCGACGCGCCGTCGACCGACGCGTCCGCGACTCCGAGCGCGGAGTCGGGGACCGATCCGCAGCCACCGCCCGAAGGCGGCTCGTCGGCGGCCAGTCGACCGACGGCAACGCCGCGGAACGAACCAGCACCGAACGCGACGGATGACACAGATACAACGGACGCGACGGGCACAACAGCTGCAACGGACGTGACGGAATCGAGCGCGGATCCGGTCTCCGACGCGGACGGCGACGGGTCGGCTGGCTCGACAGAGAGCGGTTCGACGGAGACGGAGAACGGCTCGAGGACGGAACAAGGCCGCCACGCCGAGTCCGACGCCGAACGTAAATTCGCCGCCGCGACCGAACAGCGGACACTTGCCGGCGAGGCCGCAACGGGGGAGCGATCCGCGTTCGAGTCGCTGCCGTCGCTGCGACTACTCGGCCAGCTCAGCGACACCTATCTGGTCTGCGAAACGGCCGACGGACTCCTCCTGATCGACCAGCACGCCGCCGACGAGCGGGTCAACTACGAGCGGCTGCAGGCGGCCTTCGCTGACGATCCGACCGCACAGGCGCTCGCAGAGCCCGTGGAACTCGAGCTGACGGCCGCCGAGGCCGAGGCGTTCGAACATTACCGAGAGGCCCTCTCGCGGCTGGGTTTTTACGCCGACCGAGTGGACGATCGGACGGTCGCGGTGACGACCGTGCCCGCGGTGCTCGAGGCGACGCTCGAGCCGGATCGGTTGCGGGACGTCCTCGCGTCGTTCGTCGCGGGCGACCGCGAGGCGGGCGCCGAGACCGTCGACGCGCTGGCCGACGAGTTCCTCGGGGATCTGGCCTGTTATCCGTCGATCACGGGGAACACCTCGCTGACGGAGGGCTCGGTCGTCGACCTGCTGTCCGCACTCGACGACTGCGAGAATCCCTACTCCTGTCCGCACGGTCGACCGGTGATCGTACAGTTCGACGAGGCGGAAATCGAGGACCGGTTCGAGCGGGACTATCCCGGCCACGGCGGATGAGTGTGGACCGCGAGTCCTTCCTCCGAGACGGTTCCGTCGTCCGACGACTGACCTCGAGTCGTCGCTCCGGAGGGAAGACGCCTCCCTCACCGGGGAATTGTCGTTTTGTTTAATATATGCGCAAATTTAATAGCCCGGTGTCCCTCCCCATCAGACGGAACAACGATTCAGCTTGTGTGTTTCGCCCCGACGATGACGGAGTCGCTCCAACCGGACGCCCGTTCTGTCGCGGAACGTCCCTCGTTCTCCCGTCGCGGCCGTGCGGAACGCACTGCAGTGGAACGTGTCCCGATCTGAGACAGATGACCGAAGATACCACACCCACAACAGACGGAACCGAGCCGTCGCTCCGGACGAGACGCGACCAGCAGGACGAATCACTCGAGAGCTGCGTATAATGGCCCCCGAGCAAGACGTTCGAACCGTTCGTATCGTGTGTGACGAGTGTAACTTTTCGACGGAAGTGACGAAGGACGGGGAAAAATCCGCGGAAGTGATTCGGGAACACGGTCGAGAAACGGGCCACAAACTCTCCGTCGAAGAACCTGACGACGCCGTGTAGAGACGGGGAACGGATCGGCTCCCGTCGGAACGGTGCCTCGCTCTCCCTCGAACGACCCATACGACCCCCGTCGAAATGCGTCGAGAAACGGAGGAACACCCTTACGCGTCGCTACCAGACTCTCTACTATGATCCCGCCCATCGCGAACCGGTTCGTCGCGGGGGACTCTCCTGCGGAAGCGCTCGAGCACGTCCGTCAACTCAACGAGCGCGACGTAAAGGCCATCGTCAATCTGCTTGGCGAACACTACGACGAGCGCGATCCCGTCGCGGCCGACGCCGCCGAGTACCGCCGACTCGTCGCCGATATCGCCGGCTCGAGGCTCGAGGCCTGTATTTCAGTCAAGCCATCGCAACTCGGCTTGGATCTCGGCGAGGACGTCTTCCGCTCCGAGCTCACGGCGATCGTCGACGCGGCGGCCGAGCACGGCGTCTTCGTCTGGATCGACATGGAAGACCACACGACAACCGACGCGACCCTGGACGCGTTCGAGACGGTTGCTCGCGAGCAGGGAGGGGGCGTCGGTGTCTGCGTCCAGGCGAACCTCAGGCGGACTCGAGCGGACGTGCGCCGCCTCGCCGACGTTCCCGGGAAGATCAGGTTCGTCAAGGGCGCGTACGATCCGCCGGCCGACGTCGCGTACGCGGACGGGGAGCGGATCGATCAGGAGTACAGGACCCTGCTCGAGTACGCGTTCGAACACTACAACGGCGGGATCGCGGTGGGGAGTCACGATCCGGCGATGCTCGAGTACGCGACGGCGCTCCACGAGCGCTCCGGCACCGCGTTCGAGGTACAGATGCTGATGGGCGTCCGCGAGACCGCCCAGTACGAGTTGGCCGAGGAGTACGATGTCTGGCAGTACGTCCCCTACGGCGAGCGCTGGAAGTCCTACTTCTACCGTCGAGCTATGGAACGGCGGGAGAACCTCCGGTTCGCGCTCCGGGCTGTCCTCACCGGATGATCGACGCTCGAGTGCGCGTTCGTCCTGAAAATCGGTTGTGTCACCGCCCTCACAGTGGGTGCCCGCCAATCGAGATCAAAGGATAGTCTAAAGGCGAACGGCTCCATCGTGAGGAACATATGACGACGACGCTCGGAACCGCGAGCGCGGGGCCCGGTGAGATGGATACGGGCCGTCTCGAGGTCGGCGAGACGCGAGACGGGAGCCCGTTCGGGCTCCCAGTCGCCGTACTCAACGGCGCGACTTCCGGAAACACGCTCTACGTACAGGCTGTCAGTGACGGCGACGAACTCAACGGCATCGGCGTGATCCAGCGCCTCGTGCCCCGGCTCGATCCCGCCGAACTCTCGGGCACAATCTTGATCGTCGGGATCGTCAACTACCACGCGTTTCAGGTGGCCGAACACCGTAACCCGATCGACGATACGAAGATGAACCGGGCCTATCCCGGCAACGAGAACGGAACCTCGAGCGAGCGGATCGCTGCCGCGACGTTCGACGTCGCGACCCGAGCGGACATGATCCTCGACCTTCACCAGGGGTCGACCAGCCGGATGCTCGACGAGGTCCGGGTCCGCTGTGGAACGCGACACCGCCTCTACGACGAGTGTCTCGAACTCGCGAGAGTCTTCGGTTGCGGGCACATCCTCGACCAGAAGGGACCGGATGGCCAGTTGGCCCGCACCGCGCCGAACGAAGGGATCCCGACCGTCGACCCCGAACTCGGCGGTGCCGTCGGCTGGGACGAAGAGAGCATTCGGAAGGGGGTCGAGGGCGTCTTCAACGTCCTTCGGTACTACGGCTACCTCGAGGAGGACGCGGACATGGAGCGCCAGGTACGTGCCAGCGGCTTCGAGCAGTACGGCGCTCCCGGTGGCGGCCTCGTCGACCTCCAAAAGAAGTTGGGCGAACGGGTCGCAAGCGGCGAGACGCTGTTCGAGGTGACGACGCCGTTCGGCGAGCCGAAGTCGACCGTCACCGCCAACAGCAACGGCATCCTCTGGCGGATCCGTCGCCTCCCGCAGGTCGCGACCGGCGAATACGTCTGCTCGGTCGGAACCGACATCGACACCGTCTAACCATGCCAGCCGAGCTCACATGTCCCGACTGTGGCACTCGCTACGACGCCGGCCCCGACGAACCCTGGCGCTGTGCGTGTGGCCGCGGCCTCGAGTTCACCGAACGACCCCACCCGAACGGCGATCCGCTCCCGCTGCACAGTTTGGACACGAGCGAGGGGCTGTGGACCTTCTTCGAGTTCCTCCCGATCGAGCAGCACGTCACGTTCTACGAGGGGTTCACGCCGATGGTCGACGCCCCCGAGTGGGACGCACAGTTCAAACTCGAGTACGTGTTTCCGACGGGATCGTTCAAGGACCGCGGCGCGACGACGACCCTCTCGCGGGCGGTCGAACTCGGCGTCGAGAAGGTCATCGAGGACTCCTCCGGGAACGCGGGTGCATCGATCGCGACCTACGCGGCCCGCGCGGGCCTCGAGGCGGACATCTACGTTCCGGCGGACGTCAAACAGTCGAAGCTGATGGCGATCCAGCGGGCCGACGCGCGCCCCGTTCGTATCGAGGGAACGCGAGAAGACGTCACCGCGGCCTGCCTCAGGGCCGTCGAAGGCCGCTCGAACGGTGATGCCGTCTCGGCCGGCGACAGCGACGCACCCCACCAGACTGGCGAGGGATGGTACGCCAGCCACGCGTGGAACCCCGCGTTCTACGCCGGAACCATGACGTTCGCGTTCGAGGTGGCCGCCCAGCAGGGATGGACCGTTCCCGACGCCGTCGTCCTTCCCATCGGCCACGGGACGCTCTTCCTCGGTGCGTACCGCGGCTTCAGCCTGCTGAACGAGGCCGGAATCGTCGACGGAATGCCCCGCTTACTCGGGGCGCAGGCGGCCGGCTACGCACCCATCGTCGCGGCACTCGGCGGCGACACGACCGACGAGGACGGCGACGGGACGACTATCGCCGATGGGATTCGGATCACCGAACCGGCCCGCGGCACCGAGATCCTCGAGGCGATCGAGGAGACTACCGGTGACGTAATCGCGATCGGTGGGGACCGGATCGAGACCGCGCTGGACCGACTCCACCGCAACGGATTCTACGTGGAGCCAACCTGTGCGGTCGCCCCGGCGGCCCTCGAGCAGTACCGCGAGGCCGGCGTGCTCGACGACGACGCGGACGTCGTCGTTCCGCTGACGGGAAGCGGACTGAAAACCCTTTGACCGTTCGGTTCCGAGACCCCCGTAGATGGTCAGTCGACCGCCGACGTTCTGTCCCGATTGCGGAACCCGCCTCGAGTCGACCACGTTCGACGATCGCGAGCGCATGCGGTGTTCGACCTGCGAGGCGATCGTCTGGCACAACCCGGTTCCCTGTGCCGGCGTCGCTGTAGTCGACCGATCCGGTCCGGAGCCCACCGTCCTCTGCGTCGAGCGCGGCGTCCCCCCGGGCGTCGGCGAATGGACGATCCCCGGCGGCCACGTGGAGATCGGCGAGGAACCCGCAGAGGCAGCCGCCCGCGAACTCGCAGAGGAGACCGGCATCGTCGTCGATACCGATGACCTCGAGATCCTCGCTGCATCGGCGATGCCGCCCCGGGAGGGCAAACACGTCGTGACGGTCCACTACGTGGCCGATCGGGTCGACGCCGAAGGGGTGCCGGCGGCCGGCAGCGACGCCACGGACGCCCGGTTCTGGACGCCGAGCGAGTTCGACGTCTCGAGCGAGGTCTTTCGCCCGGTCCACGAGGAGCGGTTCCGCGAGGCCGCCGCCCCGTTCGAGTGAGCGCTGGCACTCGGGGAAGGGTTCCGTCGAATCGAGGCGACGCGGGATCAAGGGATTCATTAGCGGACCGATCCAGATCCGGACGATGAGCACACCGTCGTTCGCCGTGGGAATCGCCGGCGGCACGGGAGCCGGAAAAACGACGGTCGCACGCACGGTCGCCGAAACCGTCGGCAAGGCGGTCACGCGGATCCCGATCGACAACTATAGTCGCCACTGCAAGTCGATGCACAGCTGATCGCACGACGGCTGTGCGATCAGTGTGTAAATCGTTGCAGTTGTTACTATACTACGAGGATCTCTCGCACCTCGCGCTCGAGGAACGTCGGGGGGTCAACTACGATCATCCCGCCGCGTTCGAGTGGGAACTGCTCCGGGAGCAACTCGAGACCTTGCTATCGGGGCGGCCGATCGAGATGCCCCAGTACGACTTCGAGGTGCACAACCGCACCGACGAGCGCGTCACCGTCGAGCCCTCCGAGATCATCGTTCTCGAGGGGATCCTTGCGCTCCACGACGAGGAAATCCGCGATCTCCTCGACCTGCGGGTATACATGCTGACCGACGCGGACGTCCGCATTCTGCGCCGGATCGAACGCGACGTCATCGAGCGCGGGCGCGATCTCGAGGGCGTCATCGATCAGTCCCTCGAGACGGCCAAACCGATGCACGAGCGATTCGTCGCGCTGACGAAGAAACGGGCCGACGTGATCATTCCCGAGGGCGCAAACCGGATGGCGATCGACCTCCTAATCGAGAAGGTCCAGGCCGAACTCCCGGAGGGATCGAGACGACTCGACGTCTCCGACCGCGAGTTGGCGTTCACCGATCGGACGACGGACTGACCGCGTTCCCGTTCCGGTTCCCGGTCGGCTCGGCTCGGCGAGGCGACGCGCCGAGACGAAACCCGACATTCCTTTACTCGAGCCCTGAATACGGGCGGGTATGTTCCTCTCCCTACGCGCGGAGGTCGAAGACGCCCTCGAGGGGGCGCTCTCCACGCTGGACTTTCCCACGGACGATCTGGGGATCGAAGAGCCGCCGGACGACGTCGAGAGCGTCCTCGCCTCGAGCGTGGCGTTTCGACTAGCCGGCGAGGCCGGCGCACCGCCGCCGCAGGTCGCCGGACAGGTCGCCGACGAGATCGACGCCGCCGACCTGACCTACGTTTCGGCCGTGCAGACGCAGGGTCCCTACCTCAACTTCCTGCCGAGCGACGCCTACTTCGCCGAGACGCTCGAGACGGCGACCGGCGACACCTACGGTAATCTGCCGGATCGCGAGGAGTCGGTCGTCGTCGAGCACACCAGCGCGAACCCGACCGGACCGGTCCACGTCGGCCGCGCCCGGAACCCGATCATCGGCGACGCCGTCTGTAATCTGCTCGAGTACGCCGGCTACGACGTCGACCGCCACTACTACGTCAACGACGCCGGCCGGCAGATGGCCGTCTTCGCCTGGGCCTACGAGACGTTCGACGAGGACGACCTCGAGGACGAGCCCGAGCGCGACCGCATCGAGTACGACCTCGTGCGCTACTACCGCAAGGGGAACGCCTACCTCGAGAACGCGTCCGACGCGGAAGTCGAAGCGGCCGAAGCCGAGATCGAGTCGATCATGCAGGGCCTCGAGGCGGGCGACGACAAGGCCTACGAGCGAGTCAGCGAGGTCGTCGATCAGGTGCTCGGCGGCATGACGGAGTGTCTCGCGCGCCTGCCGGCCGAGTTCGACGAGTTCGTCAAGGAGACGCGGTTCATGCGGAACGGCGCGACCGACGACCTCGTCGCCCGGCTCAAGGAACTCGACGAATCGGTCTACGAGGAAGACGCCTGGCAGCTCGAGCTCGAGGACCACGGCATCGACAAGAACCTCGTCTTCCTGCGCGCGGACGGCACCTCGCTCTATGCGACCCGGGACCTGGCCCACCACGAGTGGAAGTTCGACGAGTACGACCGCGCGGTGACGGTGCTGGGCGAGGACCACAAGCTACAGGCGAAGCAGGTTCGGACGACCCTCGAGTTACTGGGCAACGAGACCGACCAGCTCCGACAGGTGCTCTACTCGTACGTCAACCTTCCCGAGGGGAAGATGAGCACGCGACGGGGCACCGGCGTCGATCTGGACGACTTGCTCGACGAGGCGATCGACCGCGCCCGCGGGGAGGTCGAGGACCGCCTCGACGACCGCATCCGCGACGACGATCTGGACGATGAGGATATCGAGCGCATCGCCCATCAGGTCGGGATCGGCGCGGTCCGCTACGACATCGTCTCCAAGCAACCGACGAAGGCGATCACGTTCGAGTGGGACCGCGCGCTGGACTTCGAGGCCCAGTCTGCGCCCTACGTCCAGTACGTTCACGCGCGCTGTTGTGGTATCCTCGAGGAAGCGGGAATCGATCCCGAGACCGGCATGGCCGACGTCGAGACCGCCGTCGACGCCGATCTGCTCGAGACCGAGGCCGAACGGGACCTCCTCGAGACGATCGCGCGGTTCCCGGCGGTCGTCGACGAGGCTGCCGACGACCTCGAGCCCCACCAGATCGCGACCTACACTCGCGAGTTCGCCGACCGGTTTAACGGCTTCTACCGGGAGTGTCCAGTGCTGGCCGACGACGTCGATCCCGAGATTCGCGAGGCGCGACTCGCGCTGGTCGCCGCCTCGAAACACGCGGTCGCCAACGCGCTGTCGATTCTGGGTGTGGCCGCACCGCGCTCGATGTAGGATCGCGATTCGGCGATACGCACAGCTCTGCGGTCAGTCGGGTTCCGAAAGAACGAGAGGTCACCGGGCGATCACAACAGGACCGCTACTGCATCTCGTCGACGGTATCGAGGACACGATCGACGAGTTCGTCTTCGTCTATCTCGTCGTTTATGAACGCGAGCGCCCACTGCACGTCGACGTAGAACGACAGCACCTTGGCTCCGTCCTTCTCGAGCACCCAGGTGACGCTGTTGACCGCGGCCGCGAACGCCTCCGGGTCGGAGATCGCGCGAGTGATGTCGTCGGCGAGCGACTCGATCTCGGCCATCAGTACGTCCGGGTCGGTGGTCGTCGTCGTCGCGACGATATCGACTTTGTCGCCGTCTTTGTTGACGTCCTTGATCGAGACCTTCTCGCTGTCGATCTTCAGCTTGTCCGGATCGAGACCGGGGACGTCGGGTTTGTCGGTGCCGTCGGTGTCGTCAGACCCGTCGCTTCCGTCGCTTCCGTCGCTTCCGTCATCTCCGAGTGACTCGTCGTTGTCGTCGTTCGAGTCGGACTCGTCGCCGGTTTCGTCGCTCGAACAACCCGCGAGCATGGTTGCGAGTGCTGCGCCACTGCCGAGGAGGATTTTTCGTCGCTCCATGGGCGAGGCATCGAGAACCGCCATGATTAGTAATCAGTTCGTTACTATCTCGGACGCTGAAATGCCGCCGTTTCGACTCGATGATGGACGGAAAGCGGCTCGTAGCGGTTCTCTACATCGATACCGACGACAATACCGACCGGTCAGACGCCACATAATTCATTGCATGCTGTCGGAGTATCACTATTCCACCCCCCGCCGACAGAATCCCGCCCGATCGGAAAAATGGCGGGATGAATAGTGGGTTCGAGCGGGGATCAACGGTTCAGGCGGTGCCTACCGCCGGAAACCGTGTGCACGACGGGGGCGATCGTTCATCTTGGATCCGATTCAGCTTCCGTGATCGCACTCGAGACGTCGTCGTGTGCCGCCTCGCGCTCGCCGGTATCGCCCGCATCGTCACCGCCGTCCGCATCGCCACCGCCGCTCACATCGCCACCGCCGCTCGCATCGTCATCGCCGACCGCATCGTCATCGCCGACCGCATCGTCATCGCCGACCGCATCGCCACCACCGTCCGCGTTCGGTTCGGCCGCCGGTCGTTCGGCGTCGGTGGACGCGGCATCCCCGTCACCGTCGTGGTCGGGCTCCGGGATGTCGATCTCGATCCCGGTCAGATCGGCCGCGAGGCGGCGGTACGCGACGGCGGCGGGCCCGTCGGGCTCGAAGACGACCAGCGGCGTCCCGGCGTAGACGCTGTCACGAGCCGCGGGATCCTCGGGAATCGTCCCAAGGAGAGGTACCTCGAGGCGGTCGGCAAGTTCGTCGTGGGAGACGTCGCCGTCCGGCCGGGTGCGAGTGAGAACGAGGCCGGCGACCTCGCCGCCCGCGCGGTCGGTCAGCTCGATCGTCTTTTTCGTGTCGTGAACGGCCGCCGGTTCGGGCGTCGAGACGAGGATGACGGCATCGGCCAGTCCCAGGGGGAGGACGGTCTCGTGGCTGATGCCGGCCCCGACGTCGAGAAAGACGTAATCGAACTGGGATCGCAGTTCCTCGACGACATCGTGCAGCCCCTCGGGAGAGGTTTCGGCGTACTCGTCGAGGCTGGTTCCGCTCGGGACGGCGACGATGTTGTCCGCGAGTCGGTAGGTGGCGTCGTCGATCGATACAGCTCCGGCTAACACGTCGTGAAGGGTGGTCGAGTCGGGGGTGAGGCTGACGAATCCGGCGAGATTCGCCATGCCGAGATCGACGTCGACGATGGCAACGCGCTGGCCGGCCTCTGCGAGGGCCGTACCGAGGTTGACCGTCGTCGTCGTCTTCCCGACGCCGCCTTTCCCGCTCGCGATGGCGTAGACCGTCTCATGAGACATACTCGGATACTGTCCGGACCCTAGAACGGCACCACCTTAAATCGTGACCACACCTCCCGCGTCGTTACAGCGGGGAATCACGTCAGCGACAGTGTCCCGCGCGTTCCGCTTTGACTCAGTTACTGACCCACGTCGTCGGGCCTGTGACGACCACTCGCCGGCAGCCAGTACTCTCGCCATCGATCGGCACGCGGTCCCACGTCGGCAGGTGTGTCAAAGGATTCTTACCCACAGCCCCGTTTTATACGGGTAATGAGCCAGGAGGGCGAGCAGGAGCAATCGGACCGGAAAAAGTACGAGTTCCGGAAGGTCATCGAGGACCTCAAGGACTACGACGGCTCCGGAACGCAGCTCGTGACGATCTACATTCCCGACGACAGACAGATCAGTGACGTCGTCCAGCACGTCACGCAAGAACACAGCGAAGCGGCCAACATCAAGTCCAAACAGACCCGAACAGCCGTCCAGGACGCGCTGACGAGTATCAAAGACCGGCTCCGATACTTCGACACCTTCCCGCCGGACAACGGCATCGTCCTCTTTTCGGGCGCCGTCGACTCCGGCGGCGGCCGCACCGATATGGTCACGAAAGTCCTCGAGAGCCCGCCCCAGCCCATCGAGTCCTTCCGCTATCACTGCGACTCGGACTTCCTGACCGAGCCGCTCGAGGAGATGCTCGCCGACAAGGGCCTGTACGGCCTGATCGTCCTCGACCGCCGCGAGGCCAACGTCGGCTGGCTGAAGGGCAAGCGCATCGAACCGGTCAAATCCGCCTCCTCGCTGGTCCCCGGCAAGCAGCGAAAGGGTGGCCAGTCCGCCCAGCGATTCGCCCGCCTGCGCCTCGAGGCAATCGACAACTTCTACCAGGAGGTCGCGGGGATGGCCAACGACCTGTTCGTCCCCAAGCGTCACGAGATCGACGGCATCCTCGTCGGCGGTCCCTCGCCCACCAAAGACGAATTCCTCGACGGCGACTACCTTCACCACGAACTGCAGGACTCCGTTCTTGGCAAGTTCGACGTGGCCTACACCGACGAATCCGGCCTGAAGGACCTCGTCGACAACGCCGAAGACGCGCTCGCCGACGCCGAGGTGATGAAGGACAAGAAGGTGATGGAAGAGTTCTTCAAGGAACTCAACGCCGGCGACCTCGCGACCTACGGCTTCGAGCCGACCCGGCGGAACCTGATGATGGGGTCGGTCGACCGCCTCCTGATCAGCGAGGACCTCCGGAAGGACGTGATCACCTACGACTGTCCCGACTGTGGCACCACCGAGCGCGAGGTCGTCGACCGCCGGAAGTCGACGCCGACTCACTCCTGTACCGAGTGTGGCACCGAGGTCGAGGCGACCGACGAGGACCGCGAGGACGCCATCGACCACCTCATCGATATCGCCGAACAGCGCGGCACCGAGACCAAGTTCATCTCGACGGACTTCGAGAAGGGCGAACAGCTCCTCAACGCCTTCGGCGGCTTCGCCGGGATCCTGCGGTACTCGACCGGCGTGTAAACTGTCCCATCTACTCGCTGCTGTGCTCTCGTCGCTCGATCATCCCGGTGACGGTGTAGGAGAGGACAATCTCATCGGTTTGATTTACCACCTCGATATCGTTCTCTACGTATCCGCGGCGTGGCTCACTCTCTGAGCGGCGTTTGCCTGCGACCGTTGCCCGAACGGACAGTGTATCGCCCGGCCTGACCGGCCGTCGCCACCGGAGTTCATCAGCCCCGCGGCCACCCATTCCGGCGTTCTCTCGGAGATAATTATCGACCAGCATTCGCATCGATATCGCGGCGGTGTGCCACCCCGATGCGACTAACTCACCGAACGCAGACTCCGTTGCAGCGTCTTCGTCGGTGTGAAACGGCTGTGGATCGTACTGTTCGGCGAACTCGACGATCTCCTCCTTCGTGACGTGGTATTCACCGAACGCTCTGGTCGTTCCGACCTTGATATCCTCGAAGTAACGCATCACCAGTGAAAACGAAGGTCGCTGCAAAAAGAATAGCGACGGACGGGCACCGGTATCGTCGGTCTCTTCAAAACCGGCCGAGTATCCTCGCTGTCCTCGAGTCGCGTTCCCTGTCCGTCGAGCGCTGACTTCACCCGCACGAACAAGAACGCTGGGCTCGTCCGACGAAACGGTCACGCCGATCGCTGCACACGAAGGCGGTACCTGGAGCGAAACACAACTACTTACCTCCCAGTCGGTGAATCACCGGTCATGTCACTCTCGAGCCGAAACATACTCGTCACGGGCGGGGCCGGCTTCATCGGCTCCCACCTCACCGAGCGCCTCCTCGCGGACGGTGCGGACGTCCTCGCTGTCGACGACTGCTCGAACGGCGACCGCGACCGCGTCCCCGACGACGCCGAGTTCCTCGAGGCCGATCTCACCGACCCCGACGCGCTTTCTGGCCATCTCGGGACCGTCGACCTGGTCTTCCACCTCGCGGCATCGAAACACGTCGACACGGACCGCCCCCACGGCCAGTTCGACGACAACACGCGGATGACCCGCAACATTCTCGAGGCGATGGCCGACGCCGACGTGACCGAGATTGCCTACACCTCCTCCTCGACGGTCTACGGTGAGGCTCCGCGGCCGACGCCCGAGGACTACGCGCCTCTCGAGCCGATCAGCGCCTACGGAGCGAGTAAGCTGGCCGACGAGGGGTTACTCTCGGCGCGGGCCCACAGTCACGACCTCACCGTCTGGAACGTCCGCTTCGCGAACGTCGTCGGGGCGCGCCTCCGCGGGGCGGTGATCCCGGATTTCATCGAGAAGCTACAGGACGACCCCGAGCACTTGACGATTCTCGGCGACGGCCGACAGGAGAAGTCCTACCTCCATCTCGAGGACTGTCTCGACGCGATCTGTCACACCGTCGAACACGCCGACGACGCCATGAATACGTACAATCTGGGCACGCGCACGACAACCTCGGTCGACCGGATCGCGACCATCGTCGCCGAGGAACTGGGAGCCGATCCCGAACGCGAGTACACCGGCGGCGAACGCGGCTGGACCGGCGACGTGCCGAAGATGCGGCTCTCGATCGAAAAGCTGTCGGCGCTGGGCTGGGAGCCCCGACTCTCGAGCGACGAGGCGGTCCGACGGTCGACGCGCGAGATCATCGACGAACTGAGCTGAGAAGGACTCCTGTGACTGTTGTCTGCCGTGAAAACCCACTCCCGACCCTCCGGAATCGGGGTGCTACGGGCTGGTATCGTCTGAACTGATCAGAGACCGAACCGAGTGACTACGCGGACTCGAGCGGGTCGACCAGCGACGGCTCGTCCGTCGACGGATCGTTCACCGCAGTCGACACCGGGTACGCCCGCATCCCGTCGGCCGGAGACGGCTCGAGCAGGTCCGCCGGATCCTCGCCTGCCAGCCACCGCCGCTCGGCGGCGGGATCGAGGATCACCGCCATCCGGTGATGGAGGTCCGCGACGAGGTCGTTCGGCTCGGTCGTAATAACCGTGAACGTCTCGAGCGGACCGGCCTCGGTTTCGTCGTCGACGCCGCCGCCAAACGCGCCGAGCCCCGTCTGTGTCGTTTCCGGTTCCCAGCGCTCCCAGAGGCCGGCCATTGCGAACACCCGGTCGTCCGCGAAGGTGACTCGATGGGGCTGCGTCCCGTCGTCCGTCTCGACCCACTCGTAGAAGCCGTCCGCGGGAACCAGACATCTCCGTCGCTCGTATGCCGCCTGGAAACTCGGCTTCTCGTCGACGGACTCCGCCCGCGCGTTGATCAGCCCGCCGCTATCGTCGTCGGCCCACGAGGGAACCAGCCCCCACTCGAGGTGCTGAATCGTCTCCGGCTCCTCGTTCGTGATCACCGGTAGCTCCTGACCGGGAGCCATATTGTATCGGGGGGTAAAACTCGAGTCCCGAAACCGGGCGTCGAATCGGGTCTCGAGGTCGTCTTGCTCGACGACGAGCGTGTAGCGACCGCACATACTCGATCATCGGATCGCCAGGCCAAAGAGTTGTCCAGTCACTGCCGCGGTGACAGTTCAGTAGCGATCGGACTCGTGGTTCACTGCCGCGTGACGCCGCGAAATATCAGTCCGGAAGACATCCGTTCACAGTAGTATGAAGCGCTTACTCCGATTCGGGCGGCCGGTACGGGCCCCGTTACGATATCCGATCCCGGTGGAGTCGCCAACGGGGTCATCATGAACGACCGATACGAAATGGTGGTGTGTCAGAGCGGCAATCTGGAACTCAGAGATCCGGATGACCCCGACTGCTGGATCGCGACCGATTCGCCGATCGAACTCGAGCGGTAACGCGCTCTCCCCGTACCCCTACCCTTCCGACCGTACTCAGTCGATCAGTAGCGACGTTGCTGGCTACTGCTACCGGGTGTGAGAACCGCGAAAACGCCAGGACAGGGATTTGAACCACGGTCGGACGTGCTCGCTCGCTTCGCTCGCTGTGCGCGACCTCCCTGATTCAAATCCCCTCGTTGGGTATCTGTCGCTCACGACGTTGTTCGCGACAGAATATACTGTCACTGTAACGGTTACGCGAATTCACCGTACCAGCACGGTGAATTCGTTCACTGACTTACAGAGACAGTATACGCCAGGACAGGGATTTGAACCCTGAATCCCAAAGGGAACACGCTTTCCAGGCGTGCGCCTTACCATTCGGCCATCCTGGCTCAGGTCATCCTAACCGCGTCCGTTGTTTAACTGTTACGAGACGCAGTCACTCGTCTTCGCGATGCGCCGCCCGCGCGGCGAGTCGCGGCTCGAGCAGGTACGCTCCAATCCCCGCTCCGAGACCGACCAGCACTCCGAGCGCCAGCGCCTGTGCGATCGTGACGAGCGGTTCGGCGAGCAGGGTGTAGCCCTGAACGAGCACCAGGAACGACAGGAATCCGACGAGGCCCCACAGGAATGCGGATTTTGCCCGCGGGTCGATTCCCATCGTTCCGGACGGATAGCCACTCACGCCGGATTCACTCGGCTTTCTCGACGGATGCGATGGCTTCGATTTCGACGCCGACGCCCTTCGGCAGCGCGGCGACCTCGACGGCGCTGCGGGCCGGCGGCTGATCGTCGAAGTAGTCGGCGTACGCCTCGTTCATCGCCTCGAAGTCGTCGATGTCCTCGAGGAAGACGGTCACTTTGAGGATGTCTTCGGAGGACGCACCCGCTTCATCGAGGACGGCATCGAGGTTGTAGAGTGCCTGATCGGTCTGGTTCTCGATGGGCTCACCGTCGAGCAGGTCACCGTCTGCCGTCATTGGAATCTGACCGGCGGTGAACACCAGCGAGCCGTCGCTGGTCGCCTGACTATAGGCACCGACCGCGGCCGGCGCGTCGTCGGTTTCGATGATTCGTTTCATGCTCACAGTCTCGCACCGAGGTGGCTTAAAAGCGGGCGAAGTCCCCGTCCCCGTTCCGGTCTCTGAGACGACGATACGCGACACGGGAAAGCGTTCAGTCGGCCTTGTAGAAACAAGGCGATCCAGCCGTGATGCCGGTCAGGCGAGCACGTCGACCTCGTACCCCGCGTCCCGAAGCGCGGACAGGAACTCGTCGACGTGGTCGGGACCGCGCATCTCGAGTTCGAGTTCGACTTCGGTGTCGCTCATCTCGACGTTACGGGAGGTGTGGTCGTGGTGGATAGCGTAGATGTTCACGCGCTGTTCGGTGAAGATGTCCAGCAGGTCGTCGAGCGCGCCGGGACGGTCTTTCAGGACGGTTTTGATCTTCAGATAGCGACCGGTTTCGACCAGTCCGCGGACGATGACGTTGGCGAGCGTGTTGAGGTCGATGTTCCCGCCGCAGAGCGCAGGGACGATGACTTCGTCCTCGGCGTAGTCGAACTTCTCGAACAGCACCGCCGCGAGCGGGACCGCGCCAGCGCCCTCGACGAGGGTCTTCGAACGCTCGAGCAAGTAGACCAGCGCGACGGCGATCTCGGGATCGGAAACGGTGACGACCTCGTCGACGTACTCCCGAATGTAGGGAAACGTCTGCTCGCCGATACTGCGGGTCGCGATCCCGTCCGCGATCGTGTCGACCTCGTCGATCGAGACGCGCTCGCCCTTTGCGAGGGACGCGGCGGCGCTCGAGGCGCCGTTGGCCTGCACCCCGATCACGCGAACGTCGGGCTGTTGCTCCTTGATCGCGACCGCGATACCGCTGATGAGACCGCCGCCGCCGATCGGAACGACGACCGTCTCGACCTCGGGACAGTCTTCGAGGATCTCGAGGCCGATCGTCCCCTGGCCGGCCATGATGTATTCGTCGTCGAACGCGTGGACGTAGGTCCGGTCCTCCTCGCGCTCGAGTTCGTGGGCGCGTTCGGCGGCCTCGTTGTAGTCCCGCCCGGAGAGGACGACCTCCGCGCCGTAGCTCTTCGTCGCCTTCACCTTCGAAATCGGCGCGTGTTCGGGCATGACGATCTTCGAGTCGACGCCCGATCGCGTGGCCGCGAGCGCGACCCCCTGTGCATGGTTGCCCGCGCTGGCCGTCACGACGCCCGCTTCCTTCTGGGCCGCCGAGAGCGTCGCGATTCGGTTCGTCGCGCCGCGAATCTTGAACGCGCCCGTTCGCTGGAAGTTCTCCAGTTTCAGGCGGATATCGGCTCCGGTCATCGACGAATAGGTGTGCGAGTGCTCGAGGGGCGTGTGTCGAGATGTCTCTCGTACCCGCTCGCGCGCCTCGAGAATATCCGAGTGTTCGAGCATACGCCCGTCTACTCGGGACGAGGTGTAAGGATTACTGTCGGGGACCGGGGGAGCCGTGTCGGGCCCGCCGCCGTCACCCAAACAGGGATGTGCTGCAACAGAGCAGCACGACAGGGAATACAGGGAATGCACGGCGTGTGACGTGCGACTGGAAAAGGGGACCCGGAGTATATAAATCTCATGCACCCGCGGCGAAAGTGAAACCGGCAGACGGGAGCGGGATAGCTGGCCCGTCAGACGGAGGACAGACGGGCGTCATTCGTGATTGCGTACCACAGCATCGCTCCGTGAAACGTGCGTTCGAACGCGGTCGCGGAGCGCCCCCTCCCCCGGCCACGTCGCGTCGACGCCGAGTTGGTCCGGGTCACCGACGTACACCCAGCACCGCTCGCTGGCGGTGCCGGCCGCGCCGGTCACCGGCACCGCGACGCGGACGTACAGCTCGGCCTCGACGCCCTCGTAGTGGTCGAGTCGCTCGAGGCCCGTATCGTCGACCGCGAGCAGTCGTCCGTCGACGCTGCCGCCGGGCACGAGCGTGGGGTATCGGCCGTCGACTCGGTGGAGCCCCTCGAGCGGTGCGCGACCGACGAACTCGGAGTCGGCGTCGTCCCCGAGGACGGTCGCGACTCGGTCCCCTTCGGTCAGCGTTCCATAAACGAAAACAACCATATCGATTGTTGTGGCTCGTGCGACTTGCGCGTACCGGCGTTCGATCGATTCCGACACGCCAGTCTCGGGGCGATCACACCGCAGCAAAGCGGAACCCCGCAGATAGCGCGGATGGAACAGTACGGGGGTCGAGCGCTATCTATCTTGTATCCAGTCTCCTCTCGGCAGGGAAAACCCACCGACTGGAACGGGTCTCAGTTTCGAAACGGACAGATAGAGGAGCAAGGCCCCAAAGAAGGTTGCAGGCGTCAACACGAGGTGCCAGCTGATCGTGTTTTGGATCTCGTAACCGCTCGCACTGAGCGCCTCAGCTCCTTTCTGGAGAACGTATAACACGGGCGGATGTGCAACGTAAATACCGACGGCATAATTCCGTCCCCACGACGGTACCGCAGTGGACGTTCCGAGATCGGGTCGAGAGAGGAGGAAGACGAACAGCGAGACGGCAACCAGCGCAGTTCCGACCGTATAACTCGACCAATAGACGCCCTCCGCAACGGTGCTTTCAGTGATGACGTAGCCCAGTACGTATCGTTCACCGATATGGAGTGCGCCAAAGAGGATGGTCAATCCCAGATAGAGCGTGCTTCGATCGGTGTCCGGCTGCCAGTCGTACGAGTAGATGGCGTAGCCGAGGCTCGTGTAGAAGAACCCGAAGAACAGTCCGTCTCTGACCGCGAACGGGATATCCACGAACATCGTATAGCTCGAGCCGAGCAGTCCAACGAGATGAAAGCCGAGCGAAATCGGCAACAGATACGCGCCCAGACCGTGATTCGTACAGAGATAGATGAACAGGTACGAAAAGAGCAGCGCCGGGAAGAACCACAGTATCTCGGAGACGGACGTCCCGTAGTAAATGAGTTCGACCGGTGATACGAACGCGGTCAGCCTGTGGACGACGCTGGTTACGATATCGCGATTTTCGACGCTAGCCTGGACGGCCGTTCCCGCGAGGAAAACCGGAAACGTGAGCAGTAGCCCGAACAGATAGAGCGAGGAGATACTGGATACTCGCTTGCGGAACTGGGTAGTTGGATCGCTACGAGCGATCTGGAGGGCGAAGAAGTACCCGGACGCCATGAAGAAGAACGGGACTGCGAACCGCGCGGTAGATTCGAGCAGGAAGTTAGCGAGATTGCCGTACGTCCCGAGGCCCTCGAACGGATTCGTGTGTATGACGACGACGCCGACCATCGCAACGATTCGCGTTGCGTCGATACTGGAGATGCGTTCAGACATTATTCGGGCTCTGATCCGTTCCGTTCGTGATTTCTCGATTCGGGTGAACGGTCCGCTGATCCGCGGAAGCGTTCAGTACGAACCCCGGTTTGCCGCAGTTTCGCGTCTGCGGACCCGAATACAGCGAGTACGCTGCTACGCCGGACGTGATCCGGAGGAGAGACGGCCTCTCACTCTCAATTCGTCCTCTCATACGGCTCGTCAGACCGTGTACGAGCTGAATAAGGTCAGTCACCGTTTACACGCTACCCGCGGATTTGCCCGAATTACAATCAGTTAGACAGTGTTTAGCGTCTGACTATCACCCCAACCGATCGAACCGAACGCCGTCTCGAGATTTCGTTCCCACGGGTAGCGATAGCTGACGGAGAAAACTACCGATTCGTTTGAAGGTCGGTCAGCTTCCGTAGACGACGAGCATCCGGACCGTTTCGGATTCGGGACCTTGCTCGTGCCGGTTAGATAATAATTCCTAAAATTCTTTTTCGGAGACTACACAAAACACTTATACAACCAATTGGTCGGCTCTGACATGAACCGCGAGTCCCTCCTGGCCGTCGCGACGCTCGTGGTCGTGATCGGGGCGTTCACGACCCTCGCGCTCGCCGGCGCGGTGTCCGATCCCGGCGCGTCCGAGACGGCCGGCGACGTCGAGGACGCCGGTCGCGTTTCGCTGACGGAAATAACGATCAGTGCCGACGAGGTCACCGGCGGGACGGCAACGCTCGCCGTCGACACCTACCTCGAGCACCGCGGCGGCCCCGTCAGGAACGTCACCGTCGTCCATCGGGCGACCGATACGAAGACCGGTCTCGTCGAGGACACGACCGAACGTGACGTCGAGACGCTGACCGACGAATCCGAAGTCGTCGTCTCGGGGACGGTCGACGTCCCTCGAGAGAGTAGCTACGAGATCGAGACGTTCGTCTATCGGGACGGAACGCGCACCGAGTCCGCCAGCCACACCGTCGACGGCGTCGACGCGCTCACGCCCGCCTACGCCGACACCGACGTCGAGTTCCACCGTTTCGGCGGCGACTCGGGCGGGAGTCTCGCGGACGTCCCCGCGGTCGGCTACTCCATCGAATCGTCGACTGCCGACGCGGCGACGCTGGCCGTCCAGAGTTACCTCACCAACACGGGCGACGACGCCGAAGCGGACCTCGAACTCGAGGTGAGCGCTCGCCAGTCGGGTTCGAACGTCGTCGCCGACTCCGCGACCGCTGAACTATCGACAATCGAATCCGGAACAACTGCGTCGCCGACCGTCGATCTCGAGGTTCCCCAGGAGTACGACTACTACCTCGATGCAGTCCTCTGGCGGGACGGCACCATCGTCGGTACCTACCGCGCAGTCGCCAACCTCGGGCCGGGCTCGCTGTCCGTCGACGAATCGGTCAGCGAAAACGGTCTCGAAGTGAGCGATTTCACCAGTAACTCGGACAGCGCCGCAGACGACGGACGCGCCGGGTCCGACGGCGACGCGAGCGATGACTCGAGTGCGGACGGGACACCCGGCTTCGGGGTCGCCGTCACCGCCGCTGCTCTGCTCGCGGCGATCGCGCTCGCACGGAGGTTCCAATGACTGAAACACCGACACAGACCCAGACCGAGACATCGAACGAGCCAGACGAAACGATCGACCAGCCGGACCAGCAAACGGATGTGTCTCCGACGGCTGGATCGGCCCCCACCACCGGGTTCGACCTCGGCTCCAATACGATGGCACGCTATATCGCCTGGGGCGCGCTCGGTATCTGCTCACTGCTGGCCGTCTTCGCTCTGATCCAATTCTACGGCAGCGTTACCGACGCTATCGATCTCTGGGTCGACCCGAAGTATCAGCCACTGATCCGCGCCGCGTTCAATCTCGCTGTCCTGCTGACGTCGCTGATCGGCGTGTCGTTGCTGGCTCGAGAGTTGAATTACAGTGGCGACTGAACGGTGAGACTCGCCGCGACCGCAGACTACAACCGGGTTACGCGAGCCTACCGAGTCGATTGCGAGCGACGACGGACTCGCGCGGCGCGGAGCGGCGGCAGTCAACCCCATCGCTACCGATCGGGGAGAGCGGTACGAAACGGAAACCGACGAGCTCGAGTGTAGTTATCGCTCTTCGAGCGGGACGAACTCCTGATCTTTCGGCCCGGTGTAGCGGGCTCGCGGGCGAATGAGTCGGTTGTCATCCTGGTACTCGAGGACGTGAGCGATCCAGCCGCCGGCGCGGCTCATGGCGAAGATGGGGGTGTACATGTCGATCGGGATGCCGAGCTGGTAGTAGACGGAGCCGGAGTAGAAGTCGACGTTCGGGGCGATCCCCTTCTCGCCGAGTCCCTTCTCCTCGGTGAGGTACTGCTCGATGGTGGTGGTGTAGTTGTACCACTTGTCCTCGCCGTTTTCGGCGAGTTCCTTGCTGCGTTCCTGGAGGATCTTCGCGCGCGGGTCCTTGACGTTGTAGACGCGGTGGCCGAACCCGGGGATGCGACGGCCCTGCTCGGTGGCCTGTTCGACCCACTCGCGGTGGTCGAGGTCGCTCTCGTCGATCTCGATAAGGACTTCCATGACGTCCTGATTCGCGCCGCCGTGGAGCGGCCCCGAGAGGGCGCTGATGCCGCCGGTGACGGCGCTGTAGATGTCGGCCATCGTCGAGCCGATGACCATCGAGGTGAACGTCGAGGCGTTCAGGCCGTGGTCCGCGTGGAGGATGAGCGCCTGATTGAAGGTCTCGGCGGCGATGTCGTCAGGCTCCTCGCCGGTCAGCATGTAGAGGAAGTTCGCGGCGAGACCCAGATTCGGGTTGGGATCGACGGGCTCCTCGCCGAGACGGTAGCGCTCGAACGCTGCGAGCGCGGTCGGGATCTTGGCGGTGATCCGACGCCCCTTCCGGAGCGTCGCATCAAGATCGTCGGGGTCGGCCTCGTCTTCGGGTTCGTAGGCCGAGAACATCGAAACCGCAGTCCGCAGCGCGGCCATGGGCTGCTCGTCGGCCGCGGCGAGCTTCTCCATCGTCGCGAGGACGTCGTCGTCGACCTCGCGTTCGTCCATGAGCGCGGCCGTAAACGGCTCGAGCTCGTCCTCGGACGGCAGATGACCGTTCCAGAGCAAGTAGAGCACTTCCTCGTAGCTCGCACCGCGAGCGAGGTCCTCGATCGTGTAGCCGCGGTAGATCAGTCGACCGACATCGCCGTCGATCGAACTGAGTCCCGATTCGGCGACCAACACACCCTCGAGCCCTTTCTTGAGGTCGTCAGACATACTCAGGGATTTCGGACCCCAATGGAAAAGTATTATCGTTTATCGGGTGACGGCAGTCGACACACCGAATGTCCGTATTTTGCCGGTTTTACGACTACAGACGAACACTCGTTTCGTGATCAAACGAACAGTCAGTCAATCGATTCCCGGGCAGATTACTATAATCGTCTTTCGTGATAGGGCAGTCACGAGTCCGAATCGGGTACGGCGACGGATATTCATCGAAGATCGTCCGTGTTCTCACCTCGACAAACGGCTCGTTTTGGAGCCGATGGAGAAGAGTTCGAGAGCGACGTCGTCGTGAGAGTGTGACTCGAGCCGATCGCCGGGACTCGAGTCGATTGAAACCACTATCCGTCGTCGCCACCCTTTTTGAAGCGCTTTTCGAAGAACGACTGGTGATGGATCGGTCGTACTGGCGAACGGTGTCGCTCGTGACGCTGTGGCAGGTTTCGGCGAGCATCTGCTACTACACGATCTTCGCCGCGACGCCGTTGTTCCGGGACGAGTTCGGACTGTCCCGGTTCGCGGTCGGACTCGTGGTGACGACGCTCACTCTCGGCTACGCCGTCTTCCTGTTGCCGCTGGGTGCGCTGACTGATCGGTTCGGCGAACGGCTGACGCTGACGCTCGGCCTCGTCGGTCTCGCGACGGGCAGTCTCCTGGTCGCGGGCGCACCGACGTACGCCCTGTTGCTCGCGGCGGTATTCGTCCTCGGATCGCTGTATGGGACCGCGATCCCCGGGACGAACAAGGCGGTCTTCGACCGGATCGAGCCGGGCCGCCAGAACCTCGCGATGGGGATCAAGCAGGTCGGCGTCACCGGGGGGAGCGGTATCAGCGCCCTCCTGGTCACCGGTCTCGCGGGAGCGCTCTTCCCCAGAGCCGGCTTTCTCGTCGCCGCGGGAGTCGGCGCGGTCGTCGCCGTCGTGTTCTACGTCAGCTACTCGAGTGACGGCGGTAGCGGCGTGGCCGACTATCCCGACTTCGGCGCGTTGCTCTCGAACCGGCCGTACGTCGTGTTGACGACCGCCGGCCTCTTTCTCGGGGCGGCCCTCTTCACGACCACCGGCTACACGGTCCTCTACGTCGAGGAGTCCATCGGCGCGTCCGTCGCGTTCGGCGGCGTCGTCCTCGCGCTCGTCCAGTTGTTCGGGAGCGTCGGCCGCGTGCTGACCGGCTGGCTGAGCGACGTCCTCCCGGGAGCGCCCCGCGTCAGGATCGGATCGCTGCTCGTCGCCCAGTCGCTGGGCAGCGCCGTCATGTTCGTCGTCGTCGCGTCGACGACCACCGAACGCGGTGTCGCGATCGCGTTCGCCGTTCTCGGCTTCTTCGTGCTCGGCTACACAGGCGTCTACTACTCCGTCATGGCAACGCTGGTCAGCGCGGACGAGATGGGCGGCGCAACCGCGGGCGGCCAGCTCGCGCTCACCAGCGGTGCGCTCGTCGCACCGCCAGCCTTTGGCTATCTCGCCGATACGGTCAGCTACCGGGCATCGTGGCTCTTTCTGGCCGCTCTCGTCACCGTCGCGGCCGGACTCCTCGTCCAAGTCGTCCGCACGGAGCCATCGATCACGGAGTCCGCCGCGGCCGACGTCTCCGAGAAGTAGACGCTCGAGCGGGATGCGGCCAGTGGGGCGCCGGCCTACTCGAGTTCTTCGACGAGTTCGACGACGTAGCCGTCGGGGTCCTCGATAAACGCGACGCGGACCCCGATGTCGTCCATCGTCGTCGGCTCCGTCTGGACTGGCGGATCCGTCCGCTCGAGCACTCGCTCGAACGTCTCGTCGGTACTGTCGACGCCGAGCGCGACGTGGGCCATCGTCCCCGAATCGATCTCCGGCCCGCCCGCGGGATCGTACTTGAACTGGAACTCCCCGTTCTCGCCGCCGATGTAGACGTTTTCGACGCCGTCGTCGGCGGTAAAGGACCAGTTCTCTGTCAGTCCGAGCCCGTCGATGTAGAACTCGCGCGTCCGCTCGAGATCGGATACCCACACCGCGGTATGAATAACGTCCATACCCGGGCACACGCGGCCGGTCATCAAAGAGGTACTGGGACCGAGACGACGCGAGCGGAGACCGTCGACAGGGTCGGTCAGACGAAGCTCACTGCCGGTCGCGGTCCGCCTCGAGGATCGCATCCATCAGCTTCGTCTGTGCGGCCGCGAGGTGCTCGGTGAAGGTCGATCGGGCGACGCCGAGTTCCTCGGCCACGTCGGTCGCGTTCGCGCCCTTTGGATAGTCGAAGTAGCCCATCTCGTGGGCCGTCTCTAGAATCTCCCGCTGGCGAGTCGTGAGTTCATCTCGGTTGACGACGACCGGATCGGCGGAAACCTCATCGTGGTCCTGCGAGAGTTCTTCGACCAGAACGCCGTCGAAATGCGCCCGCAACTCGTCGACGATCTCGGCGACCTCGGTAAGTTCGAGCGTGCGAAACGAGAGCAGCAGTTCGCCGTCCTGGGCGCGGACCGACGAGACCGGCGTCCCCGTCGTCTCGACGATTTCGCAGGCACAGTCGGTAGCCTCGTCGCGTTCGAATCGGTAGATCGCCTCTCGATCGTTGGACTGGATCGGCGTCACCTCGACGTCGAAATCCCCGTCGACCGAGGCCTCCGGCGAGACACCGAACTCTTCGACGATCGTCCCCTCGGCTGTCGGCTGCGACGACCGGGAGACGGAATCGACCTGCTCGTCGGTAGCCCCGGAGACATCGGCGACCGGACAGCCCGCCGGATCGTGGACGACGACCGTCGCGCGAAAGCCCGTCATACTCCGTACGACGTCCGCACGCGTGATAACCGGGACCGGGAATTCCCATCAAGTGGAAATATAGTAGCCACTGAAGCGATGTACACATCGATCGCATAGCTGTCGTGCGATCAGGTGTGCAGTGACGTGCAGTGGCTACTGGCTACTATACCTCGAGCGCCGCCCATGGCTCTCGAGACCCGCACAGACGGTCGGAATCGAACGGAAACGGTCCGTTCGCCCGTTTCAATGGTCGTGGTACCACGACTCTCGGAAGTATTATCCCCGGGCCGGTCTTACGTATGTTTGTAATGGCAGAAGGTAAGGTTGATTTCTTCAACGACACAGGCGGCTACGGTTTCATTGAGACGGACGACGAGGACGACGACGTTTTCTTCCACATGGAGGATGTTGGCGGTCCGGATCTCGAAGAAGGCACGGAGATTGAATTCGATATCGAACAGGCCCCCAAGGGCCCCCGCGCGACGAACGTCACGCGCAAGTAACCGACGTCGCGTCGGGCGACGCTGAACGAACATTTTTATCGACGACCCGAACCAGTAGTGCGATCGCTGACCTCACAGCTGCTCACGAGAGACTACCAGCGAGGCAACTGAGCGATGGCAACTGCGGAGAACGCGAACGAGTGGGTTCGACTCGAGAGTAGTCGCAGTGCCGAAAACAGGACGTGACTCGTTGTCCAGTAGCCGACTCTAGAGCTTCTGGCCCAGTTTTTCGCGGCTGATGTGGATGCCCGTCGGCGTGATGATCATCTGATCCTCTCCCTTCCGGACGATGTCGCCGTCGACCTCCTGGGCGACCTGCCGCAGTTCGTCCACGATGTGTTCGACGGTGCTGTCCTCGGTCCGCAGGCGCGTGATATCCGCGATGACGATATCGCCGTCATAGACGGCGTCTTTGATATCGATCGCGTCGGCCTTCGTGCCGACCTCCGCGATGTGTACCTGCATCGTCGCCTCGGCCGACCCCATGGAGGCGTCCTCGAGGTCCAATTCGGCGTAGTCCTCGACGGTTCGGGACTGGTTCCCGCCGAGAATTTTGCTCATCAATCCCATACCGGAGAGAGTCCGTCGCCGTCTGTATAGTTCTTACGTCAGACGTGACCGTTCGCTTGCCGGAAATGCGCCGCGGTGTCGTCTCGCTCACAGTTGCTTTTTTATTTCTTGACGAAGCGCGTGTAATCGATGACGTTCAGCATCTGCGTCTCCGAAGCCTACGATACCGACGACGGGGAACGCCACCGCCGGTTCGGCGTCGCGGTCACGACGCGACTCCCTGGCGTGGGAACGCTCTGTCCGTTCGTGAGCGAACGCGCTGCCGTCGCGACCCAGAGCCTGGTCAACGTCGAGCTCGGCGAACGCGGGATTGACTACGCTGACGACGGCCTCGCCCTCGACGATGTCGTCAGAACGTTTGCGTTCTGACGGCCTATCAGACGAAGTGTGATAAACGCGCTCCAGGTCCTGCTCAACGCCGACGACGGCGCGTCCCAGCGGCAGGTACACGGTGTCGACAGCGAGACGACGTTCGCCTTCTCGGGCGAGGAGTGTGTCGAGTGGTACGGCCACCGCGAGGGCGACCACTACACCGTCGCTGGGAACATGCTGACCGGAGAAAACGTCCTCGAGGCGGCCGCCGACGCCTACGAGGCAACCGCGGTCCACGACACCGTGGATCCGTCGACCGGCCCGACGGCCGTCACCGAGGATGTCGACACCGATCCCCTCGCGAAGCGGTTGATCGACGCGCTGGCAGCCGGTGACCGCGAAGGCGGGGACAAGCGCGAGGAACTGCCGGTCCAGAGCGCGGCGGTCGTCGTCGAGACGACCGAAGACCACGACCTCGAGCCGCCGTACAACGACCTGCGGATCGACGCGACCGAGACGCCGATCGCGGATCGCCGCGAGACGTACGAGCTCGCACAACGGGGCTACCGGGACACCCTCGCGCAGTACGAGGGGGCGTTCGAAGCGGATTCGCTGGAGGAGGCTGCGGACTGACTTCTCACAGATGTCAGTCGTGAGGCTGCGTGCGCTTCGAGCGGTGACGGCGGTCAGTCGGTCGCAGTGAGTTCCTGCCCGTCGGCCGCCTCGAGGCGCATCGGCTCGTCTTCCCACTCGATCTCGAGGCGGTGTCGCGGAAGGTAGGGAGCCAGGGTCCGCGCCGAAAGCACCCCGCGGTAGATGCCATCGCTGACGACGGGGAGCTGTTTGACACCGTTCGTTCGCATCGTTTCGGCGGCCTCGGTCAGCGTCGCGGCCGGCGATATCGTCGTCACCGGTGCTGACATAATCTCCCGCACGGCCGGCCGATCATCCGTTTCCGCGACCAGTGCCACGATGTCCGACTCGGTGACGATGCCGACGACGGACTCGTCCTCGAGGACGGTGAGTGCGGGCACGTCGGTCCGGCGGAGGTACTGAGCCGCTTCGGAGACCGGCGTTTCGGTGGTGAGCGGTGGCGGCGACCGGACGTCGACTGATTCGACGGTCGTTTCGATCATTGCTGACTCGTGGTACCACGAAACACTATTTAGAAATAGTGGACATACGTCCTATATAGCCTAGTATTGCTAGTACAATAGGGACGAGGACGCGAAGTTCGAGAAATGAATGGCTACTTTTCTATGTCGATCGACACTGTACCGGAGACAACCACTGCTGTGGGTCGGGGCGATGGCTGAGGCGGTCGGCCGTCACTGTGTCCTGGCACACCTGCATGGCAGGCCGCAGATACGCCGAAACTGACTGCCAGTCGTCCGTCTGCGGCGATGGGTGTCCGAATACGACTATCCGGTGAACTCGTAGAGTTCGTCGCCGACGTGGTGAAGCGAGTCCACCACTTTTCCGTCGTCGCCGACCATGTCCGCGCCGTCGACGCGGGCGCGGCCGACCGCGAGCACCTTCCCGTGGGACTCCTCGGCGATGACGACCAGATCGTCCGGCGAGATGTCGTCGGTTGCTTCCGTGATCCCGGGTCGCATCACGTCCGCGCCGTCGCTGACGAACGAGACGGCACCCGCGTCGACGGTCACCAGTCGCTTCTCGGGCTCGTAGGCGTTGGCCCCCCTGACCGTCAGAAACGGTTCCTCGTCGAAGTACGCGACCCGTGGCTCGCCGTCGATGAGGACGACCTCCCAGTCGGTTTCCTCGAACTCAACGCGCTCGTATGCATCGCCCTCGGACGAGACGCCGAGTTGGTCCTCGAGCGTCTCCTCGAGATCGGACACCGCGTCGCTGCGGAGGTGGTGTCGGGACTTGACCTGCATACCCGTGTTACCGCCCGTACGCATTTAATAGATAAGATTCGAAGTCGCGGATCGGGCCACAGACCTCGACGGGCGTGATCGGTTCCGGTAGCTCGGCTGCCCTGACCGTCCGGTCGGGTACAACGTGTGCCAATCGCTAAGTGGACCCGCGCCGTCAGGCCGACCATGTGGCCCTCTCGGACCCGCACGGAGACGGTGACCTGTCTTGCCTGTGGCACCGAGCGCCCGCGCGACGAGGCCCGCGAGTACGACAAATACGGCGACCGCTGGGACCGCGACGACAAGACGTTCGAACACCTCTGTAAGTCCTGTCACCGCGACCTTTGTCACCACCCGCGCGACGAACTCGAGGCGCTGTTAGTGGATCTCGAGGCCGGAGCAACCGACCGGGAGCGATTCCTCTCGCGGTATCTGCAGACCGTCGAGGAGCGATACGGTGCGCTCGAGGAAGAGTCGTAGAGCGACGATCGATGTGCTGTCGGTATCGATTCGGTCTGCGCTGCGCTCGCGAACGATCACCCGCCTTACTGTTGGCGTTCCTCACTGGCCACCGAGTTCCTCGTCGACCACGTCTCGATCCGTCGTGTCCGACCAGGGCGCGCCGTCGGTGTCGAACTCGAACCGAGCACCGCCGTCGGTGCTCTCGGTGATTTGAATCGCCCAGCCGTGGCCGTCGGCGATCTGCGAAACGATCGCGAGACCGAAGCCGGATCCCGACGAGGACGTGGTGTGGCCGTACTAGAGGACGGACTCTCGCTCGTCGAGGGGGATCCCCGGCCCGTCGTCTTCGACAAAAAATCCGTCGGGAGCCGTGCCGACCCGGACGGTGACGGCGCTGCCGCCGTGTTCTACGGCATCCTGCTGAGTGTGCGACGCAGGGTTCGTGGAGCCGTGTTCCACAGCATTTCGGAACAGGTTTTCGAACAGGTGGAGCACCCGGTCGCCGTCGGCGACGATCACGCGATCGCCAGCGACCGAAAGCGACGCCGCCTCGGTATCGACGTTCATCCATGCGCGGTCGGCGAGGTGCTCGAGGTGGAACCGCTCGGTGTCACCGATCGATTGTCCCGCACGGGCCAGCACCAACACCTCTTCGATGATCGTCTCCATGCGCTCGTGGGCGGTCGCGATCTCATCGTGTGATGCGCAGTCGACGGACTCTCTGGCGACCTCGAGATACCCCTGCGCGACATTCAGTGGATTGCGGAGGTCGTGGCTGACGACGCTCGCGAACTGCTCCAGTTGCTCGTTGGCTCGGCGGATCTCGCGTTCGCGTTTCTTGCGTTCGGTGATGTCGCGAGTGTTCAAGACGATACCGTCGACGAACGGGTCGTCGAGCAGGTTACTGCCGACCGTCTCGACGTCTCGCCACTCGCCGTCGGCGGTCCGAAGCCGATACTCCGCTCGATCGACAGCTATCGATGCATCGATCCCGGTCTGAAACTGCTCGACGATCCGCTCTCGGTCGTCGGGATGGACGAACTCGAACGCCGACTGTCCCATCAGTGTTGCCGGCTCGAATCCCAGAACGCTCCGACTCGAGGGACTCTGGTAGCGGATTATCCCGCGGTCGTCGACCATCGTGATGAGATCGGACGCGTTTTCGATGAAGGACTGATATCGCTGTTCGACGGCGTGTTGCCGGGTAACGTCTCGCAGGAGGAGCAAGCGAATCCCGTCGGCGTTCGAGAGACGTTGCACCTGTACGTCGAAGAACTGGCGGCCGTCGTCGGCGTCGACAACGATCTCGGTCTGTCCCGTCGACGCCTCGGTACCGACGATATGAGCGATCTCGGGAAAGACGTCGATCACATCCCGGCCGACGAGGGAGGTGCCCCCGTCGCTCGAGAGGGAGCGCCGAGCCGCCGCGTTGCCGTCTCGAATGCGGTTGGTTTCGTCGATCACGAGGAAGCCGTCGCGCATATCCTCGACGACGGCGGTGCGGGCGACGGGGGCGATATCCAGCAGGTGATGGCGATAGATCGCGACGGCGAACGCGAGCCCGGAGACGGTGAACGCGATGGGCGTCAGATCGAGGTCACCGATCGGTCCCAGACCGAGGAACCACACGATATTGGCGACCAGCGGAACGAGAATGGCAAACAGCACCGTGACGGCCTGCTCCCGGTAGACGTGTTGCGATTCGTACACCGTCTTGAGCAGGAATCCGGCGCCGACGACGAGGAGGCCGTACAGGAATAGGACGTGAATGATCGCCATCGGTCCGAACGTTCGATCCAGGACGACGAGGTCGCCGGCGACGGCGGTCTCGAGCGGTTGCTCGTATAGGTGCCGGTACTGGGTTACGTACAGGACGAACGCGACGGCGGGTTCGATCACGAGAACGAGAAGCGTCCGCCGGGAGAGCCACTCCTCGTTGCCCGAGTACGCGACGGCAAAGAAGAAACAGGAGAGCGAGACCAGCACGGCACCGACGAAGGCGACGCCCAACCAGACGCGTTTCGTCGGGACGTCGAGGCTCAACAACTGCAACGCGTACGCGCCCGACCAGAGTGAGCACCCGACGTTCAGGCTGACGAACGCACGGACGCTCGGCTCGTCCAGCGCATCCGTCCGTTCGACGACGGTATAGAGAGCTAGTGCGGCCGAAATGATCATCGCCGAAAAGAGAATCCCGATAAACGGGAGGAGTTGCGAAGTGTACTGCCAGGCCATAGCGTCGAACTATCTGTCTATTTCACTCGACCATTATACCGGTTCTGGCTGGATCACACGGCAGACCCGCTGCGGTTATAGTAGCCACCGAACGTCACTGCATACCGGATCACATGACTGCGTTGCGCTCAGTGTGTACATCGTTTCAGTGGCTGCTATAGGTCGCGACCGACGATTTTCGAGATCGTACTCCGGATCGTCGTCAAGAGTTCCCTGTGATCGAACGAACGTCCACTGTCACCGTTCCGATCCCGACACGACTTTCACCCTCACGTCCGTAGCCCACGTCATGAGTGACGACGCACAGGCCGAGGCCGGAACGGTGGAAGGCCAGGGCCCTGTCGAAGTTTCGGAGGAGCTCGCGCGCCATCTCGAGAACAAGCGCGAGGAGCTGTTCGAGAAGTTCGAGCTCCGCGACGAGTTCCCGCCCGAGGTCCTCGAGGAGGCCGAAGCCCGAACGGAGGGCGTGACGGCGGAGATCCAAGACGAGATCGACGACCGGCAGGATCTGCGCGATCTGACGACCTGGACGACGGACCCGATCGACGCCCAGGACTTCGACGACGCCATCTCGATCGAGGAACGAGACGACGAGTACGTCCTCTGGGTGCACATCGCCGACGTGACCCACTACGTCAACCCCGAGACGGCCATGTGGGACGAGGCCGTCGAACGCGGTAACACGGTCTATCTCCCCGGTTATACGGTTCACATGCTGCCGCCGGTGCTGGCCGAGACGGTCTGCTCACTGGTGCCCAACGAGGACCGGCTGGCCCACACCGTCGAGATGCACCTCGACAAGGAGAATCTGACCTACGAGAACATCGAGATCTACAAGTCGGTCATCGAGTCCGACGAGCGACTCACCTACGCGGAGGCCGAGAGTCGCCTCGAGGAGTCCGACGCGCCACTCCACGAGGAGAACGCGCTGGTCTACGATCTCGCCGAGCAGATGCACGAACAGCGCAAGGAAGACGGCTCGCTCGTCTTGAATCCGAGCCGCGACCGCGCCCACACCATCATCGAGGAGTGCATGCTGAAGGCCAACAAGGCCGTTACGCACGAACTCATGTGGAATCGCGGCGTCTCTGCAATGTACCGGGTCCACCCCCAGCCCAGCCCCGACGAGTGGTCCGAGGCCCTCCGGGAGATTCAGGACTTAGACGGCGTTTCGATCCCCGGAAGCACCTGGGACGACCCCCGAAAGGCCGTTAACGCGACGCTCGAGGACGCCCCTGACCGCCAACTGGACAAGATCCAGTGGGCGGTGATGAAGGTCATGCCTCGAGCACGGTACATGAACGACCCCTTCGGCGGCCACCACGCGCTGAACTTCGAGATCTACGGCCACTTCACGAGCCCCATCCGGCGGCTCAGCGACCTGATCAATCACTGGATCGTCTACCAGAACGACGTCCCGGAGAACCTCGTCGAACTCTGTGATCGGGCCAGCGACAAGCAGAAAGACGCCGAGCAGTGCGAGCGCGAGTACAAGACCTTCCTCCAGGAGGTCGGGCTCGATCCGATGGCGGTCAACAACCGTGGGATCGAGGTCGTAGACGAGAGCGAGGCCGAGCGCACCTTGTAAGCGAGGTCGTACGAGACGCCAAAGCCGTCTCGTGATCCCGAAAATCGAAGATTTTCGGGGACCTCGAAGTAGCGAGCGGCGTAGCCGCGAGCAGGAAGCGGAAAAGACGCTATAGCGACCGATCACCGTCCGATTTTCCTGCTGCTCGATCGAACCACGTGCGGTGGCGCGCGCTGGATCACGGTGACCGTAGAGGGAACCGTGATCCGAAGCCGTGCGAGGGATGAGTGAGTGAGCGGAGGGAACGAACGAATCGGCTGGGGAGGGCGTGGCGATTCCCTGTTGCCGCGAGAGCAGTGTACTCGAGTTATCAAGAAACGTCCTCGGGCCACCAAGAAACCCCCCCGAGACACCAGTAACTGCTGCAAAAGCGAGTTCTGATCCCTCCGATAGTATAGTAACAACTGAAACGATTCACACACTGATCGCACAGCCGTCGTGCGATCAGGTGGGCATTGACTTTCAGTAGCTACTATAGGAAAACAAGTGGAAACTCGTTCGAACTACAACCCCTTCCGCTCGAGGAACTCGAGCACGGCCTTCGTAAACCGCTCGTCGGGGACGGTCGTCAGGTGGTCGGCGTCGTCGACGACGACCGCCTCGCCGTTGGGAAACCCCTCCGCGAGCGGTTCGGGGTCGCCCGTAATATCGTCGTGCTCGCCAGCCACGATCACCACCGGGTGCTCGACCTGCGCGATTTCGTCCCAGTCCGCGGGCGCGGTTCGCGTCCGGGCACAGGCCGCGAGCGCCTTGAGGTCGTTGTCGGTTGTCTCGGCGAAGACCCGAAACCGCTTGCCGAGCGGGTCCGTCACGTCCGCCGAATCGTCGGCCAGCAAGCCGTCGGCGATTCGATCGCCCGCGTCGCTCGGCTCGATCGTCGCCGCCCCGATGCCGGCCAGGACGCCGGCGTTGAACCGCTCCGGATGACGATACAGCGCTTCGGTGCCTATCCGGCCGCCCATCGAGTACCCCAGGAAGTCAGCGCGCTCGATCTCGAGATGATCGAGCAGACGGACCACGTCCGCCGCCATGATGTCCGTCTCGTAGGCCGTGGGATCGTGGGGTTTCTCGCTTTCGCCGTGACCCCGACAGTCCAATGCGATCACGCGACGCCCCGCCTCGAGCAGCGTGTCGTACCAGTCCCGATCGCGCCAGTTCTCGTGTCGGCTCGAGGCGAAGCCGTGGACGAGAACGATCGGTGGGGCGGCCCCGTCGTCTCCCTCGGGGACTATGTCGTCGTATGCGAGACGAACGCCGTCGGAATCGAACGTCGCTCCAGTTGGCATGAGATGTCGATACACGCATCAGATACGTAACCGTTTGGACCGGTTCGCGGAAACGCCGATGGCGTCGATCGAGCGTCGGCGGCCCGCTCGGCGACGGTGACGCGGTCACTCGTCCGGAGTCGATAGCTGCCGTTCGTAGACGTGCTCCTCGAGCCCCGCCGCCAGATCGGACGAGCGGGTCGCGACGCGGTCGAAGCCGCGGGATTCGTAGAACGAGATGCCGACCTGGTTGGCGGCGAGGACGGCCAGCCGAATCCGATCGACCGCCGTCGAGAAATCGGCCTCAAGGCGCTCGAGCAACGCGGTTCCGATCCCTTCGTTCCAGTCGTCCGGTCGGACGTACAGGCGCGCAAGAAACACCACCGTGGTATCTTCCGGCCACGGAACGGCATGGGCGAAGCCGCGAGGCTCGGATCCGGGATCGGCCCCGGTAGCGGACGGCTGTCCCGGCGCTCGTTCGGCGACGAGAAATGCGGCGTCCTCGCGGCCGCTGATGTCCGTGATCGTGGACTCGAGATCGCCGATCGCGTACCAGTCGTCGACGACCTCGTCGACCGTCTCGGGGCCGAGAACGTCGTCGTAGGCGGCGTGCCAGCTCTCGCGTGCGATCTCGTGAACGGCCCAGACGTCGTCGATCGTCGCCCGTCGAACGACTCGAGTCACGGAAACGGCTATCACGGCAGCCGGTAAAAAGCGGTGGCCGACCGCCATCGATCCGTTACCGTCGCCGGACGCGACGAATTCGAGGGGACGACTCGAACGAGTTGCCGCTTCCCCTCGAGGAGTGTGACGAGCTTAGGGAATCATATCCGCCGAATCGGTCTCGGCGACGCAGTCCTCGCGCTCCGCCAGTTCGGCACACGCCGCTCGGAAGAGGCCGTCGAGGATTTCGGGCGTCGTCGGGTGGTAGGCCCGCTTGGGTACCTCGCGGACGTCCAGTCCCATCTCGACGACGACCTGCATCGTTTTGGCCATCACGTCGGCGTGACGGTGGAGCCCCTGATACCCCAACACGGTGCCGTCGTCGGCGCTGACGATCAGCGTCGCCCGGCCCTCGGGATGGCCTTTCGTCTCGAAGACCCCGTCCGACGACGCCTCGCGGGTGACGACGATTTCGTCCATCTGCGTCGCCGCGGCGGTCGCCGGCGTGTGCCCGATGCGGGCGAACGGGTAGACGCCCAGCCCCGAGAAAATCACGTGATGCGGGACGTTCGCGTACGGCTCGCAGTCCTCACCTCGCCGGTGGCGGACGATATTTTCGCCGGCCGCGAACCCCTGTTCCTTGGCGACGTGCAAGATTGGCTCGCGGCCGTTGGCGTCACCGACGACGAACACGCGCTCGTCGTTGCGGGTCTGCATCGTGGACGTGACCCAGCCGTCGCCGGGGTCGAGTCGGGTGTTCTCGAGTCCCAGCCCGTCGAGGTTCGGCCGACGGCCGGTAAAGCAGTAGAGTTCGTCGGCTTCGACGAGTATCTCCTCGCTATCGCCCGCATGCTCGCCATCGGCTCCGCCCTCGCCGCCGTCCTCCCGTTCGCTGTCCGCTCGTTCACCGTCGGCCGTTCGTTCGGCGATCAGCCGGACGCCGCCGTCGGCGGTCGCCTCGAGTCGTTTCTCGTCCGTGTTCGTCAGGACCTCGATCCCGAACTGATCGCGATAGATGTCGAGAACCGTATCGCCGTACGCGTCTTCCATCTCCTCGAGCGGACGCTCGTCGTGCTCGATCACGGTGAGGTCGACATCGCCGATCTCGCTGAGGTAGGGACCGAGTTCGAGGCTGATGTAGCCGTTGCCCAGCACGATCCCCGAGTCCGGGAACGCGGTCGCGTCGAGGACGTCCGTACTGGTTCGAGTGGGGACCTCGTCGATCCCCGGCAGCTCGGGGATGTTCGGCACGGAGCCGGTCGCGACGACGACGTAGTCGGGCTCGAGCCGCCGTCCCCCCACGTCGAGCACGCGGTCGTCGACGAAGCGCGCGGTATCGCGGAGGAGTTCGACGCCGTCTCGATCGGCGAGGTCGTGGACGTGGCTCCGGCGGTGGTCGGCGAAGTTCGAGACGTGCTCGTCCTTGCGAGCGACGATTCGCTCGAGGTCGGCCTCGGGGACGCCCTCGAGCCGGTCGTCGTGACGCGCCAGATACCGGTGCTCGCCGGCCGAGAGGACGTCCTTCGACGGCATGCAGCCGCGGAGAATGCAGAGTCCGCCGCCGGGATCGCCGTCGTCGATCAGCGTCAACTCGAGGTCGTCGGTGAATTCGTCGCGTCGCTCGTGGAGTTCGTCGGCGACGGCGACGCCAGCGCTTCCGTATGCACCGACGATCGCAACGTGGACCATAGCGGCCGTTCGGGGCCGACGCAAAAAGACGTTTGTTCGGACTGTCCGTCCTGACGGATCGAAAACGCGGAAGACCAGGGGCGGTTCGTTACCGTCGGATCCGGGCGGCGGTCCCGGTCAGCAGGGCGACCAGCGCGGCTCCGGCACCGAATCCGGGGACGCTGTCGTCGTCACCGCCGTCATCGCCGTTGCCGCCGTCCGAATCGTCACCGTCGGCGCCGTCGTCACCGTCCGAATCGTCACCGTCGGCGCTCTGGATCGCGACGTCTCGCTCCGAGAAGTGGTTGACCGCCACGAGCACGTCGGCCGTCGCAGACGCGTCGCTGGACTGGGTCACCATGTAGCGGGACTCGTCGCTCCCGATGCCGCCAGCGAGTTCGCTGTACGAGGAGGCCTCCGCGGCGGCCTCGCCGTCAACGGTCACCGCGAGGTCGTCGGCGCTCTCGGCCCCCGCAACGGCGGCCTCGGAGACACTCGTGATGACAACCGTCCCGTCGCTCTGTGCGCGTTCGACGGTCATCTCGAGGCGGTTCTGACTCTCGGCGGCGGTCTCGACGGTGATGTCCTGACCGTAGGTCGCGACGTCTGCAACGCGCTCGCCGTCGCGTTCCTCGGCGTAGACCTCGGCCGTGGCCGTGCCGTCGGCGATCAGCGATTCCTGTTCTTTCGCGGCCTCGTCGCGCTCGCCCTCGGCGTACGAGCGGAAGACGAGCGTCGAGTCGCTCTCGAGATCGGCGACGACGTTGCCATCATCGTTGACGGTCACGTCGCCGTCGCCGACGACGACGAACGCGCCGGTGCGCTCGCCGCTATCGACGACGACGCGGTCGTCGCTCTCGCTCTCGGCCGTCGCGTCGGCCGCGAGGTCCGCTTCGACGTACTGAGCCTCGTCGCCGGCATCGACGGTCAGGATCCCGCGATCGCTGTCGTGGGCCGACAGCGACGCAGAGCCGTCGGTCGTGATATCGGCTCGTGTCTCGGACTGGGCGGCGAGCTCGAGGCCGAGCCCGGAGAGGTTCACCACGGCGTCGAGCTCGGCGTTCGAGCCGAACCCGGTTCGACTCTGGTGGTCGCTCTGAGAGGCGACGCTCACGTTCTCGAACACCCGCTCGCCGTCGACGCGGTAGTCGAGGAGGGCGTTGCTCGAGGTGTCAAACGCGACGTGCGTGCCGGCGTAGGTGCTCGCATCGGTCGCGTCGTTCTGTTGGGAGGACGATGCTGCGCTCGCACCCACGCCAGCGACGGCAAGCGGGAGGGCCGCCGTCGTGACGAGAAGGGCGAGTACGACAGCTGTGATTCGATTCATGCACTCGACGGATCGAAGCGGTGTCTAAAGGCGCTTCTGACAGAACCGTCCAACTGTCGGTGCTCATCGGTCATTTCTCGTCGGGACTGCACGGTCACCCAGCGATTGCACGGTCGCCCAGTGACCGAGGCAAACCGTTTTTGAGAGCGACGAAGACGTTCGAACTGGGATGGCGCTGCAGGTGCTCCCCGACGACGCCGATCGGCTCGCGCGGCCCGCGACGGTGATCGGATTCGTCCTCGCACTGTTCGTCCCGCCGTTGCTCTCGACGTCGGGAATCGATACCGGCCCGCTCGTCGGCAACGCGATCAAGTGGGCAATCGTCGCGATCCTGCTCGTCATCGTCGTTCGCTTCGAGTCGGACTCGCTGACGTCGATCGGATTCGTTCGGCCACGGCTGCGCGACATCGGCTGGGCACTGTTTCTCATCGTCGCCGTCGTCGGCGTGTTCGCACTCACCGATCCGCTCGTCACTGCGCTAGGCCTGCCGACCGAGCAGGGGATCGCACAGCCGTCGCTCGCCGTCGGGATCGGTAGCGCCATCACCGCCGGAATCACCGAGGAGATCATGTTCCGCGGCTATCCGATCGAACGGTTGATCGACGCCGGCTACGGGCCAGTGGCAGCCGGCGGGCTCACGTGGGCGCTCTTTACCGTCGCCCACGTCGTTCGGGATACCCGTCCGGAAACCTGCTTCAGATCGCGGTCGCGGCCCTCATCATCACCGTGGTCTACGTCCGCGTCCGCTCGCTCGTTCCCGTCATCCTGGGACACGTCGTCATCGATCTCGTCGGTGTACTCGCGTACGTCTTCAGTTGAGAGTCCGGGACCGTCCGTTGATACTCTGCAACGCCGCGCCAAAACGTCGCGAACCGCGAGCCGCCGGCCGATACCCACCCGCAGTCCCCACCCGTGACGCTGCTATCCCTATCGCGAGATCTCTTCGCCGCCGTCTTTGACGAGGCGCTCGACCTCGTCTGCCGTGACGAGCGCGACGTCGCCGGGGATCGTCCGCTTGAGCGCCGCCGTCGCCGCGGCGTACTCGAGGGCGTCCGGAACGTCGTCACCCTCGAGTCGGCGGGCGATGAACGCCCCCGTGAAGGCGTCGCCGGTGCCGATCGGGTCGACGGTGTCGGTCTCGTAGGCGTCGTGGTCGTGGACGACGCTGTCGTGCCAGCCGACCGCGCCCTCCGCGCCGCGAGTGACGACGACGGTCGTGAAGTCGTACTGCGAGCCGAGCTTGTGCGCGAGCTGGCGCGGATCGCCCTCGAACCCGAGGACGGTCCGCGCGTCGCGGGCGGCGATCACGAGGACGTCGATCCCCGGAAACAGCTTCGTGAGCGTCTCCCTGGCCTCGTCGGGCGACCAGAGCTTGCGCCGGTAGTTGAAGTCGAAGGCGGTCGTCGTCCCGCCTTTACGGGCTGCTTTAAGCAGCTTCAACGTCGTGTCTCTGAGCGTCGAGGAGAGCGCGGGCGTGATCCCGGTGGTGAAGAAGACCTGGGCGTCCTGAATCCGGTCAATATTGAGTTCGCGAGCCTCAGCGGTCGCGACTGCGGTGTTCTCCCGGTCGTAGACCACGTTCGTCCCGCGCGGTTTGCCCGCCTGCTCGAGGTAGTAGGTCCCCTGGCGACCGCGGTGGCTCCAGACGACGTCCGTTTGGATCCCGTGGCCTCGGAGTTCGCTAACGACGCGGCGGCCAAGTGCCGTCTCGGGCACTTTGGAAAGCCAGGTCGCGTCGGCCCCCAGCCGGTTGGCCGCGATGGCTACGTTGCTCTCGGCGCCGGCGGCGCGAACCTCGAACTCGGCGGCGTTCTCGAGGCGTTCGTTCCCCGGCGGCGACAGCCGGAGCATCGTCTCTCCGAAGGTGACGATATCGCTCACCGGTCAGCCCCCCGGATCGTTCGGGCGCGAACCGCGGTGTGTTCCTCGGTCATATCCCAATCAAGGGATAGCGTTGATATAAGTTATTGCGGTCTGTCAACGCAAACTTACGCTCGAGTTCGTTCGACTTCCTCCAGAAACGAAACACGGACTGATCACTTCTGGCCCATTACAGTTGTAGCCGCGGATCGGTCGGGACTGACACGATCGCACTCGGAGAGCCACGTTTCGGTTCACATCGGCCAGCCTAGCGGTGGCGTGCGCTGGGCGACGGTTCGCCGACGGCGAACCGTCTGCTCGACGACGCGCGAGGGATGAGCGAAGGAGTAAAGCGACTGAGCGAATCGGCTGGGGAGGGCGTGGCGATTCCCTGGTGCCACGGTAGCAGGACGCTCATCGATCGATTCTCATCAACAACAAGAGACACTCGAGGCCGCCGTTTCCGAGCCAACTGGCTGACTGCCGGGGCTCGAGCCCGGGCCCCGACTCAGTCGCCGCGCAACTCCGGAAACAGCTCCGGTGGCACCGAACAGCCGCAGGGACCGACGGAACCGGTATGCGGGCCGAGCGCGACCGAGATCAACACCGGCTCGCCACAGCTCGGACAGTCGGGAAACGACGACTCCTCGTCGCTTTTCGCATCGTCATTCGACTCGCGGTCGCGGCTCATCCCCCGCGACCTCCGATCCGGCTCGAGGATGATACCGAACTCGAGGCTACTCGTGTCGGGCGATTCAGCGGTCGTGCGGGACGTTTATATCCCGGTAGAATCAACGCAAACATGGCTTCGAAGTGTCCGCTTGGAAGCCAAGTCTCGGGTGCTGGTATCACCCGGGGCGTTTCGATGCAGCCCCCTCCGCTCGCGCGTTTGGAGATTCGGCTTCCGATTGGATTGTTGACCCGTTGTTGTTTATATCTACTGCAACCTTTGCGTTATTTAGGCGCCTCGAGTCGGCGACTCGCGCGGACGGATGCCGAACCGACCGAACAGCTATAGCATCGCTGTGCTAACACGTTCCCAGATGGTGTCGTCGGACGGACTCAAAACGTGGTTCGACTACCAACTCCTCTTCGTGGGGCTCGCGTTCGTGTTCATCGGCGTCACCGTCGCGTGGAGCCGACACGTGACGTATCTGGGAACGCTCCCGCTCGCGGACCTGTGCGTCGACCCCGCAGACCCGACGTTCGCGCTCGCGGTCACGGGGGGTGGTGTCCTCGTGCTTTTGCTGCTGGTCGTGCTGGCGGGATTGCTGAACCGAGAACGGCAATAACCCCAGAAACGACGGACTACTGAACCCCGTCCAGCGACGACGCGACCGACACCACTGCCGTTTCAGCCTCCCGCTCGAGCCCCACGTCGACTCCGAACGCCTCGAGCAGTTCACACCGCGTTTCGACGTGATCAGTGACTTCGGGCACGCGTACTCGGCCGTCCGCGAGCGCGAGAAATACGAGCAACTGATCGGCCATGTGTCGATCGACGGGTGCGGAGCCCTCGAGAAACCGGTTCGCGGCGTCGGCAGCGTCTTCGCCCACACGCTCGGCGGGCTTCCCGCGCTCGCCGAGCGCCGAAAAGCCGGCGACGCCGGTGCCGTGATCGACCCGGAGCACCAGCGCGGAGCCGGGCGAGGGACTCGCTGCGGTAATCTCACAACGCTCGAGCACCTCGAGATCGGTCCCCATATTCAGTCGCTCGAGCGCCCCCTCGGCCTGCCGGTGGGCAACGTCGCGGTCCGCCAGCGACGCCGACTCGGTCGAATAGATGCGGAGCCCCTCGAGTGACCCCCGCTCAAGAAGGTCGATCCGCTCGAGGCTCGATGGTGCGAGCCGGAGCGTTACCGCGCCGCCGCCGTCGGGATAGAACCCCCGACGGTCGACCTCGCAGGCGGCCTCGAGGCCGAATTGGCGACACAGCGGGAGTTTGATGTGCCGGAAGTAGTCCAGCGGCGGCGACCACGCCACGTCCGTCCCGCCGGTGATCGTCACCGATAGCGGCGACTCGAGGACCGCCGCCAGCGGTAACAGGGCGTTGCACAACAGCGTGGCGCTGCCTGCGGTGCCGATATCGACGGCGTAGCTGCCGCCCTCGAGTCGCGTCCCGGCCGCCGTATTCGCGTCGCCGGCCTCGAGTCCCGGGTCGAACTCGATCGTCTCCGACCCGAGTTCCGCACCCGAGACGTCGGCGTCGCACAGTTCGACCATCGTCTCGAGGACCGCCAAATGCTGGTGGGACAGGCCGGGCGTGGGTCGGTCACCGCGGACGCCCTCGAGGCGGACCGGCTCGTTCTCGAGGACCGACAGCGCGAGCGCCGTTCGGAGAAACTGGCCGCCAGCGCTCGAGCCGTCGAGTGTCAGAGGCGCGCTCATGACCAGCGGTACGACCTCGAGTCACCTACCAGTGCCGACACGGGTTCGCTCGCTCGTCTCGAGTTCGGTTGAATTCTGATGGGAATTGGTTGAGGCGAAGCGTCCTGCTATCCTAGCAACAGGGAATCGCCACGCCCTCCCCAGCCGATTCGTTCGCGCAATGTCATCGACCGGCCTCATCTCGTTCGGCCGGTCTGCTCACAGATCGCTTCGCTCTCCGTTCGCTTTCGAGGCGCACCCTCAGGTCGCGCCTCGCCGACAGAGCGCGCCACAGCATGCCGGATGGTCGGTCTGGAGCGAGACATCGCTCCCCTGTTCTGGGTAGATTAGAAGTACAGATCGAACTGCTGGGGTCTCAGTACGCCGGGCGGTACCAGTACCAGTAAAGTACCACCGCGAGCAGGACGACGAGCCCGCCGAGGAAGAAGAGCAATCCGGGCGGCACGGTTTGGAACACCGACTCCGCCGCCTCCACACCGCCGTCGGACGCGTTCTGGACCGTCTCGTTGCCGCTATCGAGCGCCGAACCGGTCGTTCCCGCATCGCCGCTACTGGACCCCTCAGTTCCGTTAACGTCGGAGATTCCGATATCCCCGCCGCTCGAGCCGTTTTCCGTCCCCCCGTTACCCGTCGGCTGCGATCCGCCGTCACTCGCCGGCTGCGATCCGCCGTCGTCCGTTGCGGTCGGTACGAGCCAGCGCGTGAGCGCGTGCTGAACCAGCAGACTCCCGCCCGCGAGCACAGCGACGCCGCCGATCAGCCGCGAGAGCGCCTCCTTGAGTTTCGTCGCCGTCGACTCGTCGCTCGTCACGATCAGCGGCCCGTCAGTCGTCGCGTAGACGCTCATCTCGTTGCCACGCGAGGAGTACCAGGTGTCGACCACCTCGACGAGACCCGCGCCCTCGAGATTCTCGAGGTGGTAGCGAACGTTCTGGATCGACGAGTCGACCGCGTCGGCGATGTCGCTCGGCGTCCCGGGTTCCTCGTCGAGACGCGCATAGATCCGCCGGGCCGTCGTCGAGGAGAGTGCACTGAAGACAGCGTCGGCGTCCTCGCCCTCGAGGTCGACGACGCGGGGGTGGCCCTCTTCGGCGGCCGTCTCGGAGCGAAAGGGGAACAACCGGGCCATATAGAGTTCAGTAGCTACTTGCTGTCAAACTCATATACCCTTTTTCCTCGGTGAAAAATCGATTTTAGCTAGCGGAAACCGATAGACGCGACCGCGATTCAAAACTGATGAACAATTCTCTTCGATGTCGGCGATCGAACAGTAAGAACTACCCACGTCGGGACGAACCCTGGCATATGCGCCGAACCGAACTGGGGAGCTGGATCGCGGTCGCGGTCGTCCTCGCCGGACTGGCGGTGCCGTGGTTCCTGTGGGGATCGGCGACCGTCGTCGCCGGCCTGCCGGTGTGGCTCTGGTGGCACGTCGGCTGGATGGGACTCACGTCGGTCGTCTTCTGGGTATTCACCCAGCGCGCGTGGGGGATCGGCATCGAAACTGCGGAGGACTCGAGCGAGTCACCGGAACGGGCCGACCCCGAGCAGCGGACGACCCTCGGAGGTGACTCGCCGTGAGGGCGGTCACGCTCCAGGTGACGATCATCGTGGGTTACCTCCTGCTCGCGCTCGGGGTCGGACTGGTCGCCTACCGGCTGACCGACCGAACGGCCGAGGACTTCTACCTCGCGAGCAGAACGCTCGGGACGGTCGTCCTGCTGTTTACGACGTTCGCGACGCTACTGTCGGCCTTTACCTTCTTCGCCGGGCCGAACATCGCCTATGCGCAGGGGCCCGAGTGGATCCTGGTCATGGGGCTGATGGACGGCATCATCTTCGCCGTTCTCTGGTACGTGATCGGCTACAAGCAGTGGCTGCTCGGCCAGCGCTTTGGCTACGTCACGCTCGGAGAGATGCTCGGCGATCGCTTCGGATCGCGGTGGCTGCGCGGCCTCGTCGCCGGCGTCAGTCTCCTCTGGCTCTTTCCGTACGTCATGCTCCAGCAGGTCGGGGCCGGCACCGCGCTCGAGGCCCTCACCGAGGGCGCGATCTCCTACGCCGTGGGAGCCGGGCTGATCACGGCGTTCATGATCCTCTACGTCGTCGTTGCCGGGATGCGCGGGATCGCCTGGACCGACACGCTGCAGGGCGCGTTCATGCTGATTACGACCTGGGTCGCGCTGCTGTGGGTCCTCGCGGCCGTCGGCGGCCCCGGCGCCGCGACCGAGGCGCTCGCGTCGAACCCCGACACCGACGGATTCCTCTCGCTGGGCAGCGATTATTACACGGTTCCGTGGATCCTCTCGACGGCGATCACGATCGGCTTCGGCGTCGCGATGTTCCCGCAGGTCAACCAGCGCTTCTTCGCCGCGGGCTCGAAAACGGTGCTCAAGCGCTCCTTCGCCCTCTGGCCGATCCTCTGCGTCCTCCTCTTCGTCCCCTCGTTCATGCTCGGCACGTGGGCCGCCGGCCTCGAGGTCGCGGTCCCAGAGGGCGCGAACGTCCTGCCGCTGGTCCTCGCGGAGTACACGCCGACGTGGTTCGCCGCGCTGGTCATCGCCGGCGCGATGGCCGCGATGATGTCCTCCTCGGACTCGATGCTGCTCTCGGGGTCGTCGTACTTCACGCGGGACCTCTATCGCCCGTTCGTCGAGCGTGATCTCTCCGACCGCCGGGAGGACCTGCTGGCTCGCGGCGGAGTCGTCGTCTTCGCGAGCGCGGCGTTCGTCGGCAGTCTGCTCGAGCCGGCGGGGCTGTTCGAACTCGGCGAGGCGGCCTTCAGCGGCTTCGCCCAGCTCGCGTTGCCGGTCCTGCTCGCACTCTACTGGCGGAAGATTACGCGCGCCGGCATCACCGCCGGCGTTCTCCTGAGTCAGCTGTTCTACATCTTGAGTCTCTTCTTCACGTTCGTTCCGGGTTCCTACGCCGGCTGGACGGCCGGCATCGTCGGGATGGGGCTCGGCCTCGTCGTCACGGTCGTCGTCTCGCTGCTCACATCGCCGGCGGCCGCCGAGCGACGCGCGATCTACTTCGATCGGCTGGGCGCGGACTGATCAGACGCAAACTGTTCGGATGCGAACTGTTCGAGCGCGGACTACTCGAGACCGGAACCGCCACGCCGAAACGTCCGGCCCGCATACGCGCCGGCAATGGCTCTCGACCTGCCGCCCCTGGTCGCCGACGACTGGCGTCGCCTCGGCGACCGAACCGACGAACGCAGTCTCTCGCTGGCAACGGTCACCGCCGAAACGACCGTCTTCGAACACCGTCCGACCGCCGACGCCCTCGAGCGGCTCCGTTCCGGCGGCGACGTCCCGGCACGATCGCTGTTCACCGTCGATCTGCAGATCACCCCCTCACTGTCTACCATCGGCCTCGAGCCGGCCGCCGCCCTCGAGATGGCGGCCCCGAAAGCCCGCGAACAGTTCGTCGACACGATCGAAGACGACGGCATCGCGGTCGGCGCGGAACGCGCGAGCGAATACATCGATCGACCGGACGGGGCTATCGGCCATCTCACCGTGCTCGAGGTCGCGTATCCGACCGACTCGGACGCGTCGGTCACCGACGATGCGGAAGCGGTGGCCGACGACGGCGAGCGAGCGGACGGCGGTGACGCCACTGGTGAAACCCCGACTACTGCCACTATCGACGCGGAAGCCCACGTCGCCGTCTGGCCCGCCGCCGACGCGTACGTGATGGCCGGCGGGCTACTGCCGCTCGAGGCTCCCGACGGCGCGGACCTGCTGGCAGCCGCCCTCGACGTGAATCCGGCTCGGGACCGCGAGGCGATCGTGGATCTGTTTCGGGGGCTCGAACTCGAGGCCGCGGCGGACGACTGATCGTCCCGCCATCGAAATTAGTAATAGATCGAACGTCGATCTGCCGATATGGCACACTACAGCGGTCGCGACTACCCGGCCCTGGCGAAGACCGGCTTTGTTCTCGGGCTCGCCCTCTTCGTCATCGGAACGGGAAGCGAACTGATCGGGCACGCGATGTTCGGTGCCCTTCCCCAGTGGGAGAACACGCTGTTTTTCGCGCTGACGATAATCGGCTTCGCCGTCGGGTTCGCCTCGCCGTTCGTGTTCGGCATCATCATGCCGCTCACGGAGTGACGCGGACGACGACTCGGAGCTTTTGTAACGGCCCCGCCTAACTGTCGATTATGCAAACCCACATCGTCCCGGTCGGCTTCGACTACGACCGGCTGATCGCGCCGCTGGTGCGCGATCAGATCGACGTCGACAGCGTCATCCTCCTCGAGGGGGCCGTCGGCAGCGAGGCCAACGTCGAGTACTCTCGGCATCTCTCGAAGAAACTCGAGACGGACTTCGAGAACCTGCTCGGTGCCCGGACGGAGCGGTTCGTCCTCGAGGATGTCTACGACTACGACGACGCCTTCGAGCAGGCCTACGAGCTCATCACGGCGGAGCTCGATTCGGGCAACGAGGTCTGGGTCAACGTCGCCGCGATGCCCCGGACCGTGAGCTTCGCGTTCGCCAACGCGGCCCACTCGCTGATGGTCGAACGTCAGGAGGACCGCGAGGGGATCCACACCTACTACACCGCCCCCGAGAAGTACCTCGAGACGGAACTGGCCGAGGAGCTTCGCGAACAGATCGCCCTGCTCGAGGACCTGGACGCGCGATCGGACGCGGCGATCGGCGATAGCGACGGCCTCGACAATGACGGCCTCGACGGCGACCGGATCGACGAGCGCCTCGAGACCGCCCGGGACCTCCTCTCGGAGTTCGACGAGCGCGGGACGACGATCGGTGCGAAGGAGATCGCCGGCAGTCACATCGTCGAGTTGCCCGTCGCCTCCTTCTCGAACGTCAAGCCCTTCGAGGAGCTCATCCTGTTCAAACTCGGCGAGGACGGCGAGTTCGACTCCGTCTCGGAACTGGCCGAATCGTTGGCCCGCGAGTTGAACGAGGAATATACGGACAGCTTCCGATCGAAGGTCATCTACAACGTCGACCGCCTCGGGCCCGGCGGCAAGGGGTACATCGAACGGGAGGAACACGGCAAATCCTACCGAACCCGGCTCTCGCGGATCGGCGAACTGTGGGTACGAGCTCACTCCGACGACGAGTCGCGGTAGCGGTCGGATCGCTCGGCGGTCGCGTTACGATCCTCGAGCGGGCAGCCGTGTCACGATCCTCGAGCGAGGACCCGCTCCCGGAGCACGAGCAGGCATGGGAGGACTGTGAGGCAGGCGACGAACGCGAAGACGATGCTCAGCCCCGTCACCAGCCCGAACCGCTGGAGCGGCGGCGCGAGCGCCAGCGCGAGGACGCCAAAGCCCGCCGCGGTCGTCGCCGCGCTCCCCAGCAACGCGCCGCCGGTACCCGTGACCGTCGCGGCGAGGGCATCCTCGAGCGATTCCCGCTCGTCCCGCTCCGCGACGAACCGCTCGCCGACGTGAATGCTGTAGTCGACGCCCAGACCGATGGCGAGGCTCGTGATGACGGCCGTCTCGCTGTTGAACGGGAGGTCGAGCAGCGCCATCGCACCGAGGAGCCACGCGAGGGCGGCGACGACGGGCGCGAGCGTGACGGCGCCCAGTGAGAGCGCCCCGTGGCGGAACCAGTAGAGGGCCGTCAGGAAGACGAGGATCACCACCAGCGTGATCGCGAACGCCTGAACGAGCGTCTCGAGCAACGCGTCCTGAACGACGGCCGTCGTCACTGGTCCGCCGGTCGCGACGGCCGTCACGGGACCCGCGTTCTCGACGGCGGCCGCGACGTCTCGGCTGTCGTCGGCGACGGTCTGTGCGGGAGCGTCGCCCTGGACGGTCACGAGGAGGCGGGCGGACTCGTACGCCCCCGTGTCGGTCCTGTAGAGGACGTCCGACGCCCGATCCGCGTCGACGTCGAACAGCACGTCGTAGAGGCCGGCGACGTCCTCGTCCGGCAGACCGTCGCCGTTCGTATCGCGCTCCTCGAGCGCGGCCGCGACGGTCTCGTTCTCGCTCGCGAGTTCGCGAATGAGCGTCGGCGGCCCCTCGATGGCGGCCTCGCCGTCGGATCCGACGACGACAGTTCCGTCTTCGTCGACCGCGCTCCCGGCCTCGTCCATCGCGACGAGCGCGTCGGGGTCGGTGACATCCTCGCGTATCAGTATCTGCGTCTGACTCCCCTCGCCGCGCTCCGCGAAGTTCTCACCGAGGTAGGCGACGTCCTCGCTGATCGTGTACGTACCGGGCGCCAGCGGTCCCGGGAGGGACTTGGCCCAGTCGGGCGCATCTTCGGGGAGGAAATCCGCCTGATTGAACTCCGTATCGATCCCAGTCGCGCCGTAGGCGCCGCCGGCGGCGAGGACGAGTGCGACGAGGACCACCACGACCGGCATCCGTTGCGGGATCGCAACCAGTCGCGAGAGCACCCGATTGGTAGCCCCTGCCCCCGTCCCGAACGGTCGTTTCGCTCGGTCGCGGTCGAATCGGGTCTCGAGGAACTCGTCGATCTCGACCTTGAGCGCGGGGACGAAGACGGCGAAGGCGACGAACGTCGCGAGAATGCCGCCGGCGCTCAGGATCGCGAAGTCCCGCACCGCCCCCAGCGGACTGACGACGTTCGAGAGGAAGCCGACGCCGGTCGAGACCGTCGCCGCCGCGAGCGCGAGCACGACGCCCGTCAATCCGAGTGTCATACCGGCTCTCGTCCCGACCGCCCCGTTTCGGGCCCTCGAGGTGCCTCCGTCGAGTTCCCCCGCCCTCGCCTCCCGGTAGCGCATGACCACGTGGAGCGCGTAGTCGATGCTCAACCCGATCAGCAGGAAGGGGACGGCGATCAGCAGCTGGCTCGAGGGGATCTCAAGCCACCCCTGGATGCCGGCGAGCCAGGCCATCACGACGCCGATCCCGACCAGTCCAATCAGGACGTCGACGACGTCACGGTACGTGATCGCCAGCACCCCCAGAACGAGTACGAGCGCGACGGGGGTGATGATCACGAAACTGTCGCCGACGGCGTTCGAGGAGGCCTCGTCGGTGACGCCCTGGCCGAAGAGGAACGCGTCGTCGAAACGCTCGTCGATCCGGTCGGCGATCTCGACCTGCGCATCGTAGGCGGCCTGTGGCTCCTCGTCGGGGCCGCTGTCGTCGACCTGGAAGACGAACGTGATGCGCGCGTCGGCCTCCGTTTCACCCGGCTCGTAATCGGTCGGGAGGAACTCGTAGGGATCTCCGCGCTCCCCGGATTCCGCGGCCCGCCCGCCCGGTCCCGCGTCGCTATCCGGGTCGAGCACGTCGGCCAGCAAGGTCTCGACCTCCTCGTCCGAGCGCGACTCGAGCGCCGCAATCTGCTCCTCGAGCGTGGGCTCGCTCGCGTCGGGCCGGCCGTTCGCCGATTCCGCCCGGTCCTCGTAGACGGCGGCCGTACCGACGATATTTTCGAGGCCGACGAACCCCTGCTCGTCCAGCGTCGCGTTCAGGTCCTCGTCTTCGCGGACATCCTGTTGCAGGCGCAGCCCCTCGAGCAGCGAGTCGCGGGTGAGCACGTCGCCGCTCTCGTCGCGGACAACCAACTGGGCGACGACCGCGTCGTCGGTGCCGTAGGTCGCCTCGATCTCCTCGAACGCATCGGTCTCCTCGGAGTCCGTCTCGAACTGGCCGATCTCGCCCTCCCCACTCTCGCCGACCACCGCGCCGACGGCGACGACGGCGGTGAGCACCAGGACGAGGACAACGACCAATCGACTGTGCGAGACGATCCACTCCGCGTAGCGAGCGGCGATAGGTCCGCTCATGCGAGCTCGCTCCGGTCGGGCGACGAGTTCATTATCCCCTCGTCGGACCGGGAGAGTGATAGCAGTTCGGATAGAAGTCGATTGTGTATAATCGGATATCGATTATGAATACGGACACTGACCGCGAACGTGGCGTCCTCAGCCCCGCCGATCGGGCCTACCTGCTCGGTGAGCGGGAGATGAACCACGAGCAGTCGAAACGCAACGCCGAGGCCCGAATCAGACGCCGGATTCACGCTGCGACGCTCGATTTCGACCTGCTCTTGCACACGCTCCCCGAAAAAGACCGCAAACAGGTCTTCGAACGGACGACGACCGACGAAGCGTTTCTCGACGGACTTCGGGCGATGCTCGCGTTCGTCTATCTCGGCACCGTCAAGTACGGCGTCGATTTCGAAGCGATCCTCGAGCCCGCTGTCAGGAGCTCGGAGGAGTATCTCGCGGCGACCAACCGCGAGGAAACCGTCTCGGTCGACGTAACCTTCGACGTCGAGACGACGGTCGAGTCCTCGCTCGGTGATCTCACCGAACGGCTGGCTGCCCAGGAGCCGGTCACTCCGAGAGAACTGTTCTCGATCGTCATGCAGGGCGACTACGACGCGACTCGACACGATCGAATTACGGTCGTCCGGACGGCCGACGGCGATGGGGAACCGTCGCTCGAGCGACTGGCGGCGTATCTCGACGGCGAACTGCGGCACGTGACCGACTCGAGGGCCGTCATCGATCTCGAGGCCGTCGGAGATTCGGACGATCACTGAACGGACGCGAAACACCTAACACCGTTCCCGGGAGTAGAGTCGATTATGGCTGCCACCGTCGCGGGCGACGCATTCGATGGCCCGCGCGACACCGTTTTCGTAGGGGCCCCATAGCCCCACATTCCCCACCCCGTTTCGACGGATGTATTGTCGGCGACCAGCATTCACCGAGCAACGACCGGTATCAGCATGGACGAGCACACCTTCACTATCGCGACGACGCACCGACGACGCCCTCCGCGGGCGGTGAGAGCATGAGCACGGACACGCCGGAGCGAGAGGTCGACGCCGAGACCGGCGAGCCGACCCTCGAGGGAGGCTACGATCCCGACACAGTCGAGTCCCGCTGGCAACGGCGCTGGATCGACGAGGACGTTTACGCCTACGAGGCCGACGAGGAGCGGGACCCGAACACGGTCTACGCGATCGACACGCCGCCGCCGACGGTTTCGGGAAGCCTGCACATGGGCCACCTCTACGGCTCGACCCTGCAGGACTTCGCGGCGCGCTTCCAGCGGATGCACGACGGCGACGTGCTCTTTCCCTTCGGCTACGACGACAACGGAATCGCGAGCGAGCGGTTGACCGAGTCAGAACTGGATATCCGTCACCAGGACTACGAGCGCCGAGAGTTTCAGGAACTCTGCCGTGAGGTCTGTGCGGAGTACGAGGACGACTTCACGCGCAAGATGCAGGATCTCGGCACCTCGATCGACTGGAACAACACCTACAAGACGATCGAACCGCGCGTCCAGCGCATCTCGCAGCTGTCCTTCCTCGACCTTTACGAGAAGGGCCGCGAGTACCGCAAGAAAGCGCCCGCGATCTGGTGTCCCGAGTGCGAGACGGCCATCTCACAGGTCGAGATGGAAGACGACGAACGCGGCTCGCACTTCAACGACATCGCGTTCGAACTCGTCGGCGAGGACGCGCCCCGCGAGGAGTTCGTCATCTCCACGACGCGACCGGAACTCATCCCGGCCTGCGTCTCCGTCTTCGTCCACCCCGACGACGAGGAGAATCGCGATCTCGTCGGCGAGACCGCCCGGATTCCCCTCTTCGGCCACGAGGTACCGATCATCGAGGACGAGCGCGTCGACATGGAGAAAGGCAGCGGCGTCGTGATGTGCTGTACCTTCGGCGACCAGAACGACATCGAGTGGTACCAGGCCCACGACCTCCCGCTGCGGGTGGCCATCGACGAATCTGCGACGATGACCGACCTCGCTGGCCCCTACGAGGGCATGTCAACCGAGGAAGCCCGCGAGGCCATCGTCGAAGACCTCGACGACGAGGGCACTCTGCGCGACCGCTGGGAGATATCCCACGCAGTCCAGGTCCACGAACGCTGTGACACCGCCGTCGAATACCGCGTCTCCAAGCAGTGGTACGTCGAAATCTTAGACCACAAAGAGGAGTACCTCGAGGCCGGCCGGGAGATGGACTGGTACCCCGAGAAGATGTTCTCCCGCTACGAGCACTGGATCGAGGGCCTCGAGTGGGACTGGCTGATCTCGCGCCAGCGCGATTCGGGGATTCCGTTCCCGGTCTGGTACTGCGCGGACTGCGACCACGAGATCATGGCCGAGCGGACGGAACTGCCGGTCGACCCGCTGAGCGACGAGCCATCGGTCTCGGCCTGTCCCGAATGCGGCCACGACGAGTTCGAGGCCGAGGAGGACGTCTTCGACACGTGGGCGACCTCCTCGCTGACGCCACTGATCAACGCCGGCTGGGACTGGGACGCCGACAGCGAAGAGTTCTCGATGGACAACCCGGAGCTCTACCCGTTCGATCTCCGCCCGCAGGGCCACGACATCATCTCCTTTTGGCTGTTCCACACCGTCGTCAAGTGCTACGAGCACACCGGCGAGGTACCCTTCGACGCGACGATGATCAACGGCCACGTGCTCGACGAGAATCGCGAGAAGATGTCCAAATCGCGGGGGAACGTCGTCGAACCCGACGAGGTGCTCTCGGAGTATCCCGTCGACGCCGTCCGGTTCTGGGCCGCCAGCGCCGCCGTCGGCGACGATTTCCCGTACCAAGAAAAGGACCTCACCGCGGGCGAGAAGCTGCTTCGAAAGCTCTGGAACGCCTCCAAACTCGTCGATACGCTCGCACCCGCCCATCCCGACGAACCCGCCGACCTCGAGGCGATCGACCGCTGGCTCCTCGCGGAGCTCGACGACGCCGTCGCGGATCTGACCGCACACCTCGAGGAGTACGAGTTCGCGAAGGCCCGCGACCGCCTGCGGACGTTCTTCTGGAACACCTTCTGCGACGATTACCTCGAGATCGCCAAGACCCGGGAAGACAACCCGTCGACACAGTATGCGCTCCGGACTGCACATCGGACCTTCCTCGAGCTCTGGGCCCCGTTCTTGCCCCACGCGACGGAGGAGATCTGGCAGGCAGTCTACGGTGACGAGAGCGAGGATCTCGGCGAGAGCAGCATCCACACCCGCGAGTGGCCCAGTCCGCAGGGGTACGAGGCCGACCTCGCGGCCGGCGAGACCGCCATGGAGGTCATCTCCGCGCTGCGACGCTACAAGAGCGAGCACCAGTTGCCGCTGAACGAAGACCTCGAGTCGGTGGCCGTCTACGGGGCCATCGACGGCTTCGAAAGTGCGATCCAGCACGTGATGCACGTCCAGGAGCTCGCGGTGCTCGAGGAACCGCCGGAGATCACGACCGAGGTCGCGTCGATCGATCTCGACTACTCGTCGGTCGGCCCGAAGTTCGGGTCGAAGGTCGGCGAGATCGACGACGGGATCGAGAGCGGCGAGTACGAGATCGACGACGACGAGGGTGTGCTTCGAGTCGCCGGCGAGGAACTCGCGGACGACCTCTTCGAGGTCGAACTCGAGCGAACCTACTCGGGTGAGGGCGAGATGATCGAGACCGACTCGGCGGTCCTCATCCTCGAGTAGGACGTCGCCGCTCGCCCGTCACCGTCGAATCGTCTCGCACTCGAAACTGCAGTTCTTCCGGAGATCCGTGAGATAGTCACGGTATTTAGTCTCTCTTTTCATCCTGTCAGAAGAGTTGTTACATGATGCTCCAATCAGGTGGCGTGCTCTGCTGAAGTTGATCGGAGCCGATGCGTCGTTCGCCGTCGCGTAAGCCGAGTACAGAGCACCGCATGAAGACAGACATCTCAGACGCCAACAGTTCTGGAACCGATGCCTCGCTCCCCTCGAACACGGTATTCGAACTCCTGTGCGAGGACCAGCGACGGTACGCGTCTGTCGCGGAAAGTCGGAGCCGTGAGCCTCGAGGAACTCGTCGATCGGATCGCCCACCGAGAGGGGAATCCGACCGGCGACCGCCTCGAGCAGATCGCCGTCGAGTTCCACCACAACCACCTTCGAAAGCTCGTCGACTCGAAGGTGCTACGGTACGATGCGGACGCGGGGACGATCGAGCGCCGAGCCGCAGCCCGCTCGCTCGATCCCTACCTCGAGCTCGCATTCACGACCGATCTGTAGGGCCCGCGCCGCCTGCTACGGCCGACTCCGGGCGGCTTCGAACTTTTTGACTCGGATCGCGAGCGCGAGAAACAGCGCCAGGAGGACGAACGTGACTTCGCCGGCGGCGATCACGCCCAGCGCGTCGGCCTCGAGAAACATAGCCGCGTCGCGTTCAACGGGGATGATCGTATGGTGGGGCTCGCCGACAATGGGGACGAAGTAGTCGACGAGCAAGTTGCTCCAGTACCAGACGGCGGCGACGGCGACGGCCCACACCGGAAAGTCGCTGATCCGGTAGAGGACGAATGCCTGCACGACCATCGCGAGGTGACTCCAGAAGAGGAACTGGTACATCACCGGGGAGAGGTACGCGTAGGAGTCGGCGAACGCGAGCAGCGTGTAGGGCGTCCACAGTCCCAGCACGATATTACCGAAGAAGGCCAGCGCGGTGAGCCACGGCTGTTCGCGACCCAGCTTCCAGCAGGCGATCGCCAGCGCGATAAACAGCGTCGCGAGCGGGCTGTCCGGAACCCACGGCCACAGCACGGCCGCGGTCCCGGCGAACTGCCCCGAGTAGTACCAGAAGCCAAAGGCCGTCCCCGCGAGGTTGATCGCCACGACGAGCCACGCAAATTGCAATCCGAGGTCCTCGAGCGTGCGCGGAACGGGCGCGAGATACGCCGGAAGGGACGTATCGTCGTCGCACTCGCGATCCGACAACCGGCCGCTCGAGGTCGACGCAGTCATTGTCCGGCGCGACGGACGGAGTCCGCAAAACAGTAGCGGTCCTCGTCGCCGACGGCCGCGATCCGTACTACTACGACCGATCCCGTCGTACCGTCGGTCATGACTACCGGCGACGGACGGACGCGACGACGGCTTTCGACCGGCCACGTGATTGACCTCCCGCTCGAGCTATCGTTCGCGATGGGCGGCGTGACGGTCCCCGCGCGTCGCAGTCGGCTCGAGGCAGTCCTCCCGGAGGGACTCTCGTCGCTCGCGATCGCACCCGGCGTCGGCTGCGTCGCACTCATCGGGATTCAGTACCACCGGGTTGGTGGGGGAAATCGAGACGAGATGGGGCTCGAGCCCTACGACGAGTTCGCCGTCATCATCCCAGCGGTCCACGGGAGCCGAACGGGCCTCCCCCTCGCACAGCTCGCAGACGGCGAAATCGGTGGCTACGTGCACTGGCTCCCGGTTACAACCGACCCCTCGGTCGCGCTCGGCCGCGAGTGCTGGGGCTATCCCAAGGAACGGGCCGACATCACGGTGACCGACGGCCCGGACGGGATTCGAGCCGTCGTCGACGGCGGCCGCTACGGCGAGCGCGAGACCGTTCGACTCGAGGTCGCCCGACCCCGACGCAGTCCTCGAGCGCGCGACTGGACGATGGCCAGTTTCACGCGGAAAGACGGCGATCTCCTGCGGACGACGGCCCGGATCGAGGGCGAGGTGGCGATCGGGATCGGGCCGTCGGTCGGCACGCGCCTCGAGGTCACGGGGGCGCTGGCGCGGGAACTCGGACTGTGGCGGCGGCCGATCACCCGACTCTACGGTTCGGCCGTTCGAGCGCGTCTGTTCGAGGGGGAACGGGTCCCCGAGTGACGCGCTCGACCGGGAGTCGTCCCGAACCGGTTGGACCGGCATCCGGCTATCGACTTCGGTCCAGCAGCCGATCCGGTCCCAACGAACACGCGTAAGTGCGGTGACTCCGAAGCGGGTAGTATGGCCGAGGAAACCGATCTCGAGGAACTTAGACGCGGCACCGATCTCGTCAAGCGCGGCTTCGCCCGGATGCAAAAGGGTGGCGTCATCATGGACGTCGTCGACCCCGAACAGGCCCGCATCGCCGAGGAGGCCGGCGCCGTCGCGGTGATGGCGCTGGAAGCAGTCCCCGCGGATATCCGCAAGCGCGGCGGCGTCGCGCGGATGGCAGATCCCGGTGACGTCGAGGAGATCGTCAACTCGGTCTCGATCCCCGTCATGGGGAAGGCCCGTATCGGCCACACGAAGGAGGCCCAGATCCTCGAAACCGTCAGCGTGGACATGATCGACGAGAGCGAGGTGCTCACCCCGGCGGACGACGCCTACCACATCGACAAGCGCGACTTTACCGCGCCGTTCGTCTGCGGCGCGCGCGACCTCGGCGAGGCACTGCGCCGGATCGACGAGGGCGCGGCGATGATTCGAACGAAAGGCGAGGCCGGCACCGGCGACGTCAATCAGGCCGTTCACCACCAGCGGACGATCAAGGGCGCGATCCGCAAACTCGAGGGAATGAGCCACGAGGAGCGCGAGGCCTTCGCTCGAGAGATCGAAGCGCCCGCGGAACTGGTCCACGAGACCGCCGAGATGGGGCGACTCCCCGTCGTCAACTTCGCGGCGGGCGGGATCGCGACTCCGGCGGACGCGGCGCTCATGATGCACCACGAGTGCGACGGCATCTTCGTGGGCAGCGGCATCTTCGGCGCGGAGAACCCGCCCGAGATGGCAGACGCGATCGTGCAGGCGACGAACAACTGGGACGAGCCCGAGACGCTCGCCGAGATCTCGAAGCACCTCGGCAAGGGCATGAAAGGCGACGCGAACGTCGACCTCCCCGAGGAAGAGAAGATGCAGGGTCGGGGCGTCTAGGCTGACTGACGACTGATCCGTGTTCGCGCGCTGACTATCCGGAACCGGAACTAATCGGCAAGCACGCTCGTTTTATCCGTCTCCCGCATCCCGACCGTATGAGCCAGACGACATCCCCGACCGGCGTCGAGCACCTCGCCGACCGGATCACGGCGGGAACTGAGCGGTTGCTCCGGGAAGCCACAACCGACGGTTCGAACGACGCGCTGGCGGCGACGGCGGCCGAACTCTGGGACGTCGTCGCGGAAGTCGACGACCTCCTCGAGACGATCGATTTCGAGAATCTGCCGGATGCCGTCAATGTGTCGGCGCTGCCGGATCTCGTCGAGTTGGATCAGCTTCCGAACGCGATCCGCGAGAAGGATTTGGACCAGATACTAGATCTCAGCACGATTCGGGACGCCATCGAACTGCGCGAACTCTGGAATACCGTCGATCTCGTTGATTTCCGGACGGAGTTGCAACAACTGCGGAGCGAACTCGAGGACGTGGTCGGCTCCGACACGCTCGAGTCGTCGGGCGATTCCGAGGCGGCGGCGAAAGTCAGAGAGTTCGTCGACGACGTGAAACCCGACGCGACGAACGCGGCTCTGCAGCAGGAAGCGAAAAAGGCCGCGAAGGCGGCTCGAAACGGCGTCATCGACAGCCATTCGAAATTCGAGGAACTCTACGAGTCGACGCAGCGCGGCCCCGGCTACGCCGGCCGAAAACCGATCTCGAACAACCCGACTGCGGTCTCGTCGGTACCGTACGGCCCGCTCCCGGCGAGCGTTTCCACGAGAGTCTCGACCGTGCCGACGAACGTCCGACAGGCACCCGTCGATGCCTTGCCCCGTATCTACGGTCGCCGCTGGAAGACGGCGGCTCGTCCGCGGTGAGGCAACCGTCACGAGTCCGACCCCCACCACGTCTCCAGCGGCGGGAGAACCCCCATCCAGAGGAGCGCGAGAAAAACGAGATAGGTTACCGTCGCGCCACAGCACAGCGACAGCGCTATTTCCGGTGCAATTCGGGCACCGATGGCGGCCCCGCCGATCGCCACCGCGAGCGACGCGAACTGGACGGGCCGGCGTTCCCAGTAGTCGCGGACGAGCGCGGGGTCTCGAGCGGCGAGCAGTTCGAAACAAATAGTCGCGGTACCGCCGACGAGAAGGAAGCCTATCGAGAGCGATGCATCGACGAGGACGACGAGGCCCGCGAACGCGGCGAGTGCGACCAGCGCGAGCGCTCCGTCGGTTCTCGTCCCCATCCGTGACTACGAGTCGTCCCGGTACAGCGTCGCCCCCTCGCTGATCGCGGTCTGATAGGCCCGACTCTCGACGCCGGCCGCGTCGAAGGCGTCGACCATCGCCGACGCGATCGCGCGCTGATCCCGGCGGTGACAGACCGCCAGAATCCCGGGGCCGGCACCGCTGACCGTCACGCCGGTCGCGCCCGCCTCGAGGGCGGCCTCGCGAACGTCCTCATAGCCCGTGATGAGCTTTGTCCGTTCGGGCGTGACGATATCGTCGTTCATCCCCCGGCCGACGAGTTCGGGGTCGTCTCGCGTCATGCCGACGGTCAGCGTTGCCGCGTTGCCGACCGTGGTGACGACCTCGTCCATGGTGGCTGACTCGGGGACGACGCCGCGCGCGTCCCGCGTCGAGACGGATATTTCGGGGAGACAGGCGACGACGGGGACGGACGCGTCAACCTGCGTGACGCCGTCGTCGGTGACGACGGTGAAGCCGCCGAGCAGGGAGGGCGCGACGTTGTCCGCGTGCGCCTCGCCGGAGACGACCGCTTCGCCTTTGGCGGCGACGCTGACGAGGTCTTCACGGGAGCGGCCGCGGTCGTAGAGGGCGTTGAGCGCGACGGCGGCAGCAGCCGCGCTCGCGGCCGACGATCCCAGCCCCGAGGAGGGGCGGACGCCCTTGTCGATCCGAATGCGGGCCGGGGCATCCAGGGCCTCGGCGACCGCACCGACGGTGTTCTTGGCCGGATCTTCAGGGATGTACTTGCTGCCGGCTCCGGTAACCGAAATCGTCGTCTCCGGGGCGCGTTCGACCCGAACGATGTCGGCGGGCGTTCCGAGAGCGAGGCCGAAGACGTCGAAGCCACTCCCGAGGTTCGCACTCGTCGCCGGTGCCCGCACGGTAAGCATGCCGATTCCTTCCGAGACGGCAGTCAAAAAGGTAGCGAACGAGACCGACGCCGATTACTCGTCGTCTTCGTCACTCGCCGTGCCGAACGTGAACACGTCGTCGCTTTCGGTCGACTCGTCATCGTCATCCGCGGTCTCGGCCGCGTCGTCGGCCGACGAACCGTCGGCGGTCGTCGATTCGTCTGGTTCGGTGTCACCGTCGTCCCCGGCAGTCGATCCCTGCTCGAGGTCGGTAGCCGAGTCGCCCGCCGGTTCGAATCCGGCGCTCGCGTCGACATCGTCATCTCCGGACTCTGTCGTCGTGTCGCGCTCGTCCCCGAGCGGCGCACTCGTGTGACTATCGTCCGCGAGTGGATCCGCCGACTCCGTCTCCTCCGCGAGCGGATCAACCGTCTCCGTGGTATCTGCAAGTGGATCCGCCGTCTCCGTCTCCTCCGCGAGCGGGTCGGTCGAGTCGGGCGAGCCATCGGTCGTGTCCGACGTGCCGATGTCGGTCGCACCGTCGTCACGCTCTTCGATCCCGAGGATCTCTTCCGCACCGATCTCGCCGGCATCGCCGTCGCGTTGCCCGTCCGCGGCTGACTCGTCGTCGGCCGCCTGCTCGGGCTCGCTCCCCGCTGGCTCGACGGGGTCGTCGCCCGGATTACTCTCGAGTGCATCCGCAGCCAACTGGTCTCCATCGGTTGTCTCGATCGGCTCGGCCTCGAGCGTGTCATCCGCTCCGTCGTCGAACGTGAGGCGGTCGTCCGAGTCGGAGTCGTTCGGATCGTCGGCCGCATCGAACGTGATCCCTCGGTTCTCGTCGTCCGGCCCGTCGATCGCCTCGGTGTCGGCCTCGAACGTCGAGTCGGTCGCCGCCAACTCCGCGTCGGTATCGATCATCGACTCGAGGTCCATATCGTCGCGGTCGACCTCGGTGTCGAACCGGTCGAGCGCTTCGGAGAGCTGTGCGGCCTGCTGGGAGAGGTTCGAAGCGGACTGCGTGACCTCGGTCAGTGCGGTGGTCTGCTCTTCGGCGGCGGCGGCGACGTTTTCGGCTTCGGAGGTAGTCTCCTCCGAGATCGTCGCGGCGTCGTCGACCATCGCGACGACCTCCTGAGTCGAGGCGGCCTGCTCTTCGGTCGCCGCGGAAATCTCCTGGACCCCCACGTTGGTCTGCTGTGCGAGGTCTGCGATCTCCTCGAGCGCGTGAACGGCCTCCTCGACCTGTTCACTTGCGTCCTCGATGTCGTCGCTCGTGCCTTCGACCTCCACGGCGGACTGCTCGGTTCGTTCTCGAATCGCCTCGAGCCGATCTTCTGCCTCGTCGGCCGCCTCGGCGACGTCCTCGGAGAGCGCCTTGACCTCCTTTGCGACGACGGAGAACCCTTCGTCGTCGCTGCCGCCCGCGGATCGGGAGGCCTCGATGTTGGCGTTCAGCGCCAGCATGTTGGTCTGGCGGGCGATCTCCGAAATCGTGTTGATGAGTTCGTCGATCTGCTGGACTTCCTCCTCGAGCCGGCGAATCTCGCTGACGGCGCTGCCGGCTTCGCCCTCGATCTCGTCCATCGCGGTGATCGCCGCCTGCGCGGCTTCCTGTCCGTCTCGGCCGGTGTCGACGGTCCGTTCGGCGATGTCGGCCACCTCGTTCGAGGAGGCGGCGATCTCTTCGGTCGTCGTCGAGAGCCCGCTCATCTCCTGGTTGACCGACTGGAGCGACTCGTTCTGACGGTCCGCGCCGTCGGAAATCTCCTGAATCGAGCCGGTGACCTGTTGGGACGCGGAGCGAACTTCCTCGCTCGAGGCGGTCACCTGCTCGGAGGCGGTCGCGACGTCGGTCGCGAACCGGTTGAGCTCGGCGACGGTCCGCTCGATCTCCTCGAGCATCTCGTTGAAGTCCGCGGCGATCTCGGCCATCGCCTCGTTCTCGCCGTCGGCCTCCATCCGCGCGGTCAGGTCGCCGTCAGCGGCCGCTTCCATCACGTCGCTGTACTCGGCGGCCTTGTCCTCGAGGTGACCGTTGATCTCCTGGACGCGTTCGCGTTCGCGTTCGGCCTCCTCGCGAGCGGCTTCGGCCTGCTCGATCTGCTCGCGCAAGGCGACGCGCATCGAGTCGAAGCCGTTGTAGAGCCGACCGATGTTGTCGATCCGTTTGGTCTCGAGGTCGACGTCGAGATTGCCTTCCTCCATCTGACTTGCCTTGTCGGTGAGCCGGTCGATCGAGACGGCGGTGTTTCGACCAAGGACCGCACCGACCATACCGATCAAGAGGACGCCGAGGATCGTCGCGTAGACACCGTACTGGTTGATCGAGGTGACGTACCCGAGCGCCTGGCTGGACGGTTCGTGGGTCACGACGACCCAGTCCGTCCCGAACACGCGCGCTGAACTGGTGACGTACTTGTCCTCGTCGAAGTCGTAGGCGGTGGTCTCGAGCGAGCCGAAGTCGAAGTCGGCGCCCGAGACCTGTCGCGTGGACGCGCCTTCGGTCCGCGCGTCGCTCAGAACGGCGCTGTCGCCACCGTACGCGAGTCCGAGCGTTTCGTGGTTTTCACCGTACCCCTGATTGTCGAGCATAACCTCGTTGTCGCTATCGACGACCATCGTCGTGACGCCCTCGTCCTGTTGCAACTGGTTCGCGTACGCCTCGATGTTGGCCGTGTAGACGACCGAGCGGTTCTCGCGTTCGGCGGAGTGTTGCACGTAGGTGATGACGGCGGTCGTCTGGCCGAAGTCCCCGGCGGCGGTGTAGGTGTTCGAAACCCACGGGACTCTCTCCGTCGCGCTCCCGTAGGCCTCGGTGGGAACGTTTTCGAACTGACTCAGCGACGTGTCGCCGCTCCCGTCGGTACTCGCGTTCACCGAATCGCTGGTCGACGCGAGCACCGTGTCGTTGGCGGTGTCGACGTAGGAGATTTCGAACGTGTCGGTGTCGAGGTGTTCCTTCCAGTCGAGGAATCGATTTTCGACAGCCGCCGGATCGTCGCTGGCGACGACGTCCGATCTGGTGATCGTTTCGACCGTGTGTTCGTTCTGTTCGTTCCACATCTGCAGGCTCTGGGCCTCCTGACTGGCGGATGCCGCGTGATCAGTCTGGACGCGATCTTCCACCTGGTTCGTGATCCCTGCGGTTGCACCGTATCCGATCAGGCCGACCGACAGCCCGAGAATGAGCAACGCGATCCCGAACTTGACCGCGTACCTGCGTCGGATAGCTTTCGGCACCAGCCGTCGAGCGAAATCCATGGATAGGACAGGCGTGAGTTCGTCAGTACATAAATTGTGATCCACGGTTATCGGAGGTGATAATCGGTTCGATGCGGGCAACCGTTCTCTCACTACTTCATTTTAGTAATAATGTCTTGGATGCTACAAATTACTGGCAGTACATCCAACGTGATCCGAATAGGCCGTTGATTCGGGTATTTTCCACCGAAAGAAACTCACCGTTCGACAAGAGTGGTAGGAAGTATTATAAATCAAAACTGATAGTCTTCGAAATTGTTAAGAAACAGAGGTCGAAACGACTGGTCAGAATGGACGACTTTACCCGCGACGGTGGGTCGGCGGGGCCACCCACTACCCGACGCGGCAGTCTCGACCGCAGACGGGTGCTCAAAACGACGGCTGCCGGCGCAACGACGGTATCGTTTGCAGGATGCCTCGGGACGGTAGGATCGATCACCGGTGGGAGCGGCAGCGAGGACCCGATCACGATCGGAACGCTGGCACCGAATCCGGAAGGCGATTACATCGGTCGAGGAATAGCCCGCGGCGCGCAGGTCGCAGTTGACGAAATCAACGACGAGGGGGGACTGCTCGGTCGCGACGTCGAACTGGCCGTCGGCGACACGAACTCGAGTCCGCTCGAGGCTCGTCGCCAGTACCAGCGGCTCATTCTCGAGGAAGAAGCGGACATCACTGTCGGTGTCTTCGATAGTCCGTCCCTCGAGACGATCATCGAGGATATCGCCGAACAGGAGACGATCCACCTGACGAGTGGGGCGTCGACCCCCGCGGTTAGTCGGAAGGTCAACGAAAACTACGACCGGTACAAGTACCATTTCCGCGTCGGCCCGACCAACTCGTACGACCTCGGCCAAGACCTGGTCAACTTTCTGGACGACAACGCCACAAACATCGGCTGGAATTCCATCGCCGTGCTGTTCGAAGATTACCCGTGGTCGCAGGGTCCCTGGGAGATCCTGCAGGACCAACTCGGCGACGTCGGCGTCGAAGTGACGATGAAACGGCGCTATCCGCCGGCGTCCAACGACTTCACGTCGCTCTACGACGAGGCCGAAGCGGCTGGCGCGGACGCGGCGTTTATCGGGACCGCACACACGGGGAATGACGCCCTACTCGACTGGGCGTATCCGAACCGTCCGGCGGTGCCGCCCGAGCCGCGACCGTTCGCGTTCGGCGGCATTCACGTTCCGATGCAGTTACCCACCTACTACGAGCAGACTAACGGCCTGTGTCGCTACGGTGTCGCACAGGTCAGTGCGACCGCAAATAGCGACGCCGGTCCCCTGACACAGCAGTTCGTGAATCGGTATCGGAATACGTACGACGCGACTCCCGTCTACACCGGGTACACGGCGTACGAGGCGGTCATGCTCTACAAGCACGTCATCGAACAGGCTGAAACGTTGGATACCGAGACGCTGATCGGGGCGCTCGAAAACGCCAGCTTCGGCGGCGCGACGGGGACCATCCAATTCTACGACAAGGACCACCAGTACGCCCACGACCTCAAGCCGAGCGACGACGGTGCCATCTATATGCAGTGGCAAGAAAACGACGACGGCGAAGGGGTGCAGGAGGTCATCTGGCCCGAGAACCACCAGACCGCGGAGTACCAGACGCCACACTGGCTCTAGCGGCTCGTCTCAACGTTCGATCTCGTTTCTCGAGAGTCACAGCGACGGTGGGAGCAATCTCACTCGTCTCAATCGTTTGTCTTTGCCTCGTGGGCGTTGTCGGTCGCTACGAACAGACCGCTGCCGACCAGCAGCGCGCCCGCGAACAGGCCGCCGATACCCGCGAACGCGGCGATCATCGCGAAAAACGCCGTCCGGGAGAACTCGCCGAGGACGAACCCGCCGAGAGCGATGCTCACCGACCCGAGCCCGAACTCGCCGAGATAGGTGTAGCCGTAGGAGAGTCCGCGGGCGTCCGGCGGCGTGAAGACCGCGACGGCGTTCTGGTAGAACGGCTGGATGGCGAAGAGGAAAAAGCCCAACAGCCCGCAGAGCGCGACGATCGGGGCGAGTCCGACTCCCGACGCCGTCACCGGCACGAACGCGAGCGCGAGGACCGCGAGGACGGCGAAAATTGCCGCGAGTCCCCGCGCCGGTGCGACGCGGTTCGTCAGTTTCCCGCCGGCGTACTGCCCCGCCATCCCGACGACCAGCAGGCCGACGTAGATGTAGTCGGCCGGCTGGATCCCCTCGAGGCCGGCCGGCAGCGCGAGGGACTCGATCGCCGGCAGGCCGTGGAGGATCTCGGGGAGATACGTGAGGGTGCCGCGGTAGTAGAGCCCCTCGAACGTGACGAGGACGAAGACGACGGCGAAGGCGCTGGCGAACAGCGTTCGCGAGTCGCCGAAGAGGGCCGCCGCCGACAGCGCCTCGTCGGGTCCGGCGTCGGCGTCGTCCGCGACGGCCGCGGTCGGATCGAACTCCGCGCCGAGGCCGTAGAGAACCGCGAGAACGCCCGGGACGGCGAGTACCGCCGCGACGACGGACCACTCGAGGAAGATCAGCAGGGTGGCGGCGACGAACGGGCCGAGCGCGATGCCGGCGTTGCCGGCGATCCCGTGCCAGGCGAAGACGGTGCCCCGGTCCTCGACGCCGGTGCTAATGAGCGCGAGTCCGGCGGGGTGGTAGACGCTGGCGGCGATCCCCCACAGGATCAGGCCGACCGCGATAGCGTAGATCGAACTCGCGACGGCGAGGACGAGAAAGGCGAGGCTCATCCCGCCGAGACACGCCAGCACGAGGGGACGAGTACCGTAGCGATCCGCGAGGATCCCGCCCGGGAGCGCCCCCAGCCCGAACGGCGCGTAGCCGAGCGCGACGACGACGCCGAACAGGGCGACGCCCACGTCGAACTCGGCCAGCCAGACGACCAGAAAGATCGGAATCGAGGTTTCGAACCAGTGGACGAGGGCGTGGCCCGCCATCGTGAACGCCGCGATCGACCGGTCGTTCGCGCTCAGGGACATACGGTCGTTGCTCGAACTCGAGTCGTCCGCCCACTTAGCGGCTTGGAAACCGGTGTACCCGAGCGACAGTATTCGCGCCCAGACCGCTACCGGAAAAACTCCCGCTCGAGGTCGGACGTCAGGATCGCGTCGAGACCGCCGGCGCACCCCGGACGGGCTCCTGTCAGTCGGTTTCGACGCACCCGCGAGCCGCAACGGACGCGCCGGGATACGGTGACAGCGGACCGTCTCATACGGACTGCTGTCAGTCATTTCCGGAGCAACCGTGAACCGTCCTGTGATTGCCCGGTAAATCGTTACAGCAGACCGTCTCAGGCGTCCTCGTTCTCGACCGCCTCTGAGACATCGACGTCGTCGGGCACCTCTCGCCCGCCGACGACGAGCTCGCCGTCGTCCGTCTCGACGTAGACGTCGTCGGCGAAGCCGCCCTCGGCGTGGGGGTGCTCGGGGTCCTCGAGGCGCTCGGGCGTCGAGGGTGCTTCGGGAATTCCCTCGGGCGGAGCGAACTGGCCCAGCGGCTCGTCGATCGTCACGTCCCACCGGTCGAAGAACTCGCGGTAGCGGTCGTAGTGGGCCTCGAGTTCGTCCGCGGGGAACTCCATCATCTCGGTCCAGCCGTGGTTGTAGAAGTCGAAGTTGGCCTGAATGTGCGTGATCTCGCGGGCCTCGGCCTCGGAGTAGCCCTCCTGGAGCGCCCGCAGGTAGGCGTCCATCGTCGCGTCGAAGAGCCCCTCGAGGTGAGCCCGCCGTTCCTCGGCGCGGGCGGGATCCGCTTTGCCGGTGAAGATCTTGGTGTGGAGTTTGACCAGCCCCGCGTTCGCGACCGAGCGGATGCCCGGCGTCTCGAGCGATTTCCGATAGGCGAAGTGTTTCGCGTTCTGGCGGAGTTTCATGCCGTCCCGTTCGGACGGGATAGTGAAGAACGGTTCGGACGACACCGTTCTGGATGACCGTCCGGCGGGGCATCGCCGCTCGAGGTCGCCCGTGTTTCCCGATTCGGCCGCTCGACGAGAGCCGAAGTTGTTCGTCAGAGATACCAGCAATCCTTGCTCTTCCAAAATATGGTGTCCGAATGGGGCCCGAGGAGTTATTCTGGTAGGAGGATTCGCCACAGAGTTTACGCCCGTTGGATCCTCCCGGCCGGTCTGGCAAAATAGACGAGATAGCAACCCACTTTAACCCGCATTACGAACGTTCGGGATATGACTCAGTACGTCATCATCGGTGACGGGATCTCGGGTAGTTCGGCCGCCGAGACCCTCCGGGAGGAAGACCCGGACGCGAAGATTACCGTCATCACCGATGAGGGGGAGCCGCTGTATAATCGGATTCTTATCAAAGAACACGCGAAAGGCAAACTCCCCGAAGCCCCCATTTCGATCCACGACGAAGAGTGGTACGCGGACCGCGACATCGAACTCTCGCTGAACACGTACGTGACGAGCGTCGACACGGACGCGAACGTCGTTCACACGCACGACAGCGGCGAGATCTCCTACGACAAGCTGCTCGTCGCGACCGGCGGGACGCCGACGCAGTTGCCCGTCGAACACAGCGATGCCGACGGCATCCATCACTTCTGGACGTTTCAGGACGCCCGCGCCATCCGCGAGCACGCCGAACGAGCAGACACGGGCGTCATCGTCGGTGCCGGCCTGCTCGGTATCGACTTCGCGGCCGTCTGCGGGGCGCAGGGAATCGATGCCGACTTCCTGATGCGCGGCGACCGCTGGTGGCGATACGCGCTCTCGGCCGACGGGGCCGAGATCATGCACGAGGGCATGCGCGGGGTCGGCGTCGACCCCGTCTTCGACAGCGGCGTCGATCGCTTCGAGACGGACGACGACGGCCACGTCACCGCCGCCGTCGATCCCAACGGCGACCGCTACGAGTGCGACTTCGTCGGGGCCGCCATCGGGCTGACGTTCAACACCGAGTTCCTCCGCGGAGCCGACCTCGAGGAGGACAACGGGATCGTCGTCGACGAGTACATGCAGACCTCCGTCGACGACATCTACGCGGCCGGCGATCTCACTCGTTTCTACGACGTCCTGCTGGGCGAGCAGGCCCAGAACGGCTCGTGGGGCTCGGCCAAGGAACAGGGGCGAGTCGCGGCGATCAACATGGCCGCCGACGCGGAGTCCGAGGAGTTCCAGTGGGTCTCCTCGTACTCCATCACGCACTTCGACTTCCCGTTTCTTTCCTTCGGTCACCCGACGCTGGGCGACGAACACGCCGAACGACGCTACAGCGACACCGAGTGGCGACGCGTCGCCTTCAAGGACGGCAAGATCGTCGGCGGCGTCCTCATCGGCGACCTCTCGCCCCAGAGCAAGTTCAAACAGCTGATGCGCGAACAGCGCGTCGTCGCCGATCAGGCCGACGTGCTCATGGAACCGTCCGTCGACCTCGACGACCTCGCACCGACACAGGAGCAATAACCCGTCGTCCCGAGGCCTCGTTTTCGTCGTACTCCGTATTCGTCGCAATCGCCGCTTTCGTCATTCCTGTCGAACCACCATCAAGGGAGGGAAACGGTTAAGCGGCTGAATGTCATTTGGTACCAATAGACATGGCTGCCAGTACACTCCGGTCCCGTTCACTAACGCTCGAGCGCGTCGAGTCCGTCGACCTGAACGCGACCGTTCGACACGTCGACCAACTCGACTCGGAGACGCTGGCGGCGTTTTACGAAGCCGTCACGGGCGATCGAGCCGTCCCGGTTACAGCGACGGATCTCGAGCCGGGTGAGATTATCGTCTTCACGGACTACTACCGCGTCGAACGCATCTGAACGGTCCCCCATCGCGTCGGGTCCGCCGAGTGTAGCGCCACACGTATCGAAGTCGTTTTCCCGCGTGCCGGCGTTCGATGACGCATGAACGGCGACAGCGACATGACCCTGGCCTTCGAACTCGAGGCGCTCAAAGAGGTCGCCTCGCCCGAGCGCGTGTTCGAAGACGCCAGAGGCTGGACCGAGTACATCGGCGTCGTCTCGGAGAAGCCGACCTACGTCGTGACGAACTTCACACGGAAGAACCGCATCCGGCAGGACTTCTTCTCCGGCCCCCGCGGGAAAGCGGAAAGTCTCGAGGGCGTCAAAGACCAGTTCGACACCGACCGCTACGTCTACGTCGGTGCCGACGAGGCGGACGAGCAGTTGGCAGACGAGGTCGGCTGGGAGTACCTCGCCGTCGAGGACGCCGCCGAGGCAGCCGACTGGATTCTGGCGACCCACGCCGAGGACGAGGAGGACGACGCGGAGCAGGTCCGCGACGACTGGCCCTGATACGGTTTGCTGTAACGATGTACCGGCGCGACCGCAGGCCGGATCGCGGTCGCGCCGGAAATGACTGACAGCAGACCGTATAAGTCCGCACGAGCGAGCGCTTCCCGCGATTCAAATCATTGGTTCGACGTGATCCGTTTTCTCGAGCGTCGGTGACCGTCCGTCGACGAACGCCGGCGACGAAGAGCGGTGATACTCGAACTCACGTTCGACGACGAGACGCTTCAGTTCGAGATTGACGATTCGCTGACGGTCGTTCTCGAACTGGGCGACGACTGATCGTCCCGTTGGCGCTCTGGACCCAACTGAGCGATTTACACACCAATCACACAGCCATCGGGCGTTCGGGTGTGTATTGCGCTCGGTGGCGACTACAGCGCGAAGAGCGCCGTCTCAAACATATTTGAGTAGTTTCACTGTCAATATGTATTCAAAACGACAATATTTATGATGCATACCGGATATGGCTGTGTATGCGCCACATCTTACTGATACCGTGCGATACGACGGCGTCTCGGAGGGTCGAACATGGCAGCGATTGAACTCGAGGGGTTGACGAAGCGATTCGGCGACGTCGTCGCCGTCGACGGCCTCGACCTCACCGTCGAGGAGGGGGAAATCTTCGGCTTTCTGGGGCCCAACGGCGCTGGCAAGTCGACGACGATCGATATCCTGCTCGATTTCATCCGTCCGACCGGCGGGACCGCGACCGTGCTCGGTCACGACGCCCAGTCGGAGGGGCTGGCCGTCCGAAATCGGACCGGTGTGCTTCCGGACGCCTATCACGTCTACGATCGGCTCACCGGCCGTCAACACGTCGAGTTCGCCATCGAGATGAAGGGCGTCGACGACGATCCCGAGGCGCTGCTCGAGCGGGTTCGGGTCGCCGACGCGGCCGACAGGAAAGCGGGCGGCTACTCGAAGGGGATGCGCCAGCGGCTGGTGCTGGCCATGGCGCTGGTCGGCGATCCCGACCTGCTCGTCCTCGACGAGCCGTCGACCGGCCTCGATCCGAACGGGGCCCGCGAGATGCGCGAGATCATCCGCGAGGAGAACGAGCGCGGGACGACCGTCTTCTTCTCGAGTCACATCATGGAGCAGGTCGAGGCGGTCTGCGATCGCGTGGCGATCATCGATCGAGGCCAGCTCGTCGCCGTCGACACGATCGACGGGCTCCGTGATTCGACGGAGACCGGCGAGACGCTGTACGTCTACGTCTCGGACCTCGACGAGGGCGTTCTCGACCGCGTCCGGACGCTCGAGGGCGTCGGAACGGCGGCGATCGACGAGGGTCGCCTCCGAGTGACCGTCGACGGCGTCTCGAAGTTTGCCGTCCTGCACGCCATCGACGAGGTGGCCCCCGTTCAGGACTTCTCGGTCGTCGAATCGTCGCTCGAGGACCTGTTCGTCCGCTACACGAACGAGAGCCAGGAGGTAGAAGCGTGACCTGGTTCACCGTCGCGAAGAAGGACTTCCGTGACGCCGTCCAGTCGCGGGCATTGTGGGCGCTCGTGGCCGTCTTCGTGGTATTCTCGCTCGTTTCGACGTACGCGTACGTCCAGGTTCCCGAAATGTTCGGTTCACCCGGCGGGGCCACGTTCGGGGGGCTGCTCTTCTTTACGCTCGGCATCACCGGGCTGTTCGTCCCGCTGGCGGCGATCGTCGTCTGCTACAAGTCCCTCGCCGGCGAGCGCGAACTCGGGAGCATCAAGTTACTGCTCTCCCTGCCGACCACTCGAGGCCAGGCCTTCGCCGGGAAGGTCGTCGGCCGGGCGGCCGTCCTCGTGTTCGGACTCGGCGTCGGGCTCGTCGTCGGCCTCGGCTTCGGCTCCGCGCTGCTCGGCGAACTCGAGGTCGTCGCGCTGGTGCTATTCGTCCTCGCTACGCTGTTCTTCGCCGCCGTCTACGCGTCGATCGTCGTCGGTATCTCGGCCACGACGGGTTCGACGTCGCGTGCGACGACGCTGGCACTCGGATTCTTCCTCGTCTTCGAACTGCTGTGGGACGTCGTTCCGATGGGGATCCTCTACGTCGTCGAGGGATTCTCGTTTCCGTCGACGATCCCCGACTGGGTGTTCCTCGTCTCGCAGCTCTCGCCGTCCTCGGCGTATCTCTCGGCGATCGTCGCGCTGTTGCCCGACCTCGCGGCGTCGGTCGGCGCGGATCCGGCGCAGACGGGAGCCGGCGTCGAGGTGACGGCCGCCGACGCCGAGCCGTTCTACACGAGCCCCGAAGTCGGTATCGTCGTCCTGTTCCTGTGGTTCGTCGTGCCGTTCGCCGTCGGCTACTACCGGTTCAACGGGGCCGATCTCTAATCAGGTCGGTTCCCATCGTTCAATACAGCAACCTCTTTTACCGGGGGCATCGGCGAGCGTCTGCGACGCTCACCTCAACCCCCGGCAAAACCCGTTGATGCTGTCAGAACGAAACGCGTTCTGACTGCTAATCAGAACCGCTAAGCGGTTCTGATGATGCCAAAAGGCCGCCGTCGCGGGGTTTCACCCCGCTCCGGCGGGAAACCGCTCGCTTCGCTCGCGGATGCTGGGTGTTCTCCGCAGTGTTCTATTCACAGTTCCATTGAGCGGCTGCTCCATCCAGATACCGTCTGCGAAACGGGCGTTCAGCGGAACTCCGAACGAGTATTCCATCGGAACTCGAGCGATGAGAGCGAATCACGCCGTTCGGCGAGCCGCTACTGACTGCCGTCTCGCACCGACCGCGTCCCGGCAATAGCCCGATACGGTTCGCTGTCACGATTTACCGTCGCGACCGCAGGCCGGTTGCGGTCGCGCCGGAACTGACTGACAGCAAACCGTAGAGTCGTCGCCCTTATGGCCGACCCACACGAAGCGCCGGCAATGGCAGACGCCCCCGTTCCGGGTGCCGGCGGCGACGGGCTCGAGCTTCCCTGCGGGGAACGCGTCGACCCCCACGAGATCGATCTGGGCATGCGCGAGTACAACTGTCCCTGCGGCGAGACCCACGCCGTCGTGACCGACGTCCATCCGCCCTCGCGATTCTTCCCGGAATCGCTCGTGGCCGTGCTCGAGGAGACGATCGACACCGACGACGAGTTCGAGTCGTTCGGGACGCCACACCTGCTGGGGATCGTCCTCGAGGAGTTTCCCGAGAACGTGGCCGTCCACGACGCGAGCGACGACGGTGCCGTCGGCTACACGCTGTTGTGGATGACCGACTTCGACGCCCGGCGGCTCCACGAGGTCGTCGTCGAACTCGTCGTCGAACTCATGGAACACGCGATCAGTCACGCCGACGACGACGCCGCGATCACCGAGTTCGAGTCCCAGATGCTCGAGTTCGACGTGGGCGAGTTCGTCGACCAGTACCGGCGACAGCGCGAGTTCGAGAGCGAACACGACCAGCCCCTTTGACATCCTCCCCGCCCAGAAGGCGGGATTGTAGCCCCGTAACCGCCATACTTACTCTGCGAGCGAAACGGCCAGTCGACGCCCGCCGACCGCGCTCTCGCCGATTGCGATCGACCAGCCGCGGGCTTCGACGACCTCGGTGACGATCGCCGCCCCAAAGTCAGGACCCACCCGGCGGTGCTATACCCCGACTCGAGGATCGCCCCTCGCTCGACGGGACACCGGGACCGTCGTCCGCGATCGTGGACGCAGGGGGCCTCGAGCGTCATTCCCGCCGTCGGCCGTGGACGAGAGAGGATCACACGCAGTCGGGAGAATCGGCCGCTGGTCTGGGAATCGATGCGTCTCGGGGCGAGCGGACCGCTTCAGGTTCGAATTTCGAAAAGCCATTTCGAGATTCGTACTGTATCGTGGGGCTTATTACGATGTGCGAACTCCACTCCGACAAGACAAATGAGTACGGACACCGCCGCAGACGGCGAGACGGGTGACGGACGCACGATCCTGTTGATCGGGAGCGGCCCGATCCAGATCGGACAGGCCGCCGAGTTCGACTACTCGGGCGCACAGGCCTGCCGAGCACTTCGAGAGGAAGGTGCCCGCGTCGTCCTCGTCAACTCGAACCCCGCGACGATCATGACGGATCCGGAGATGGCCGACGAGGTCTACATCGAGCCGATCACGACCGACGCCATCGCCGAGATCATCCGCAAGGAGCGACCCGACGGCGTCATCGCCGGCCTGGGCGGCCAGACCGGGTTGAACGTCACCGCCGAACTCGCCGAGGAGGGCGTCCTCGAGGAGTACGACGTCGAGATCATGGGCACGCCGCTCGACACGATCTACGCGACGGAGGACCGCGACCTCTTCCGCCAGCGCATGGAGAAGATCGGCCAGCCGGTTCCCGCCTCGACCACGATTTCGCTCGAGGAGGGCGAGGAGGTCTCGGAACTGACCGAATCGGACCTGAAAGAGCGCGTCCAGGCCGCCGTCGACGAGGTCGGCGGACTGCCGGTCATCGCCCGGACGACCTACACGCTGGGCGGGTCCGGTTCCGGCGTCGTCGGCGAGATGGACGAACTCCTCCGCCGCGTCCGCAAGGGACTGCGCCTCTCCCGGAACAGCGAGGTCCTCATCACCGAGTCCATCGCGGGCTGGGTCGAGTACGAGTACGAAGTGATGCGCGACGCCGACGACTCGTGTATCATCATCTGCAACATGGAGAACATCGACCCGATGGGGATCCACACGGGCGAGTCGACGGTCGTCACGCCCTCCCAGATCGTCCCCGACGAGGGCCACCAGGAGATGCGCACCGCCGCGCTCGACGTCATCCGCGAACTCGGGATTCAGGGTGGGTGTAACATCCAGTTCGCCTGGCGCGACGACGGCACCCCCGGCGGCGAGTACCGCGTCGTCGAGGTCAACCCGCGCGTCTCGCGCTCCTCCGCGCTCGCCTCCAAGGCGACCGGGTATCCGATCGCCCGCGTGACCGCGAAGGTCGCACTGGGCAAGCGCCTTCACGAAATCACGAACGAGATTACGGGCGAGACGACCGCCGCCTTCGAACCCGCCATCGACTACGTGGTGACGAAGGTTCCCCGCTGGCCCATCGACAAGTTCGACGACGTCGACTTCGAGCTGACGACGGCCATGAAGTCGACCGGCGAGGCGATGGCCATCGGCCGCACCTTCGAGGAGAGCCTGTTGAAGGCGCTTCGCTCGAGCGAGTACGAACCCGACGTCGACTGGGCCGAACTCAGCGACGCGGAACTCGAGGAACAGTACCTCTCCCGCCCGTCGCCGGACCGTCCCTACGCGATGTTCGAGGCCTTCGAACGCGGCTACACCGTCGACGAAGTCGTCGAACTGACCGGTATCTTCGAGTGGTACACCGAGCGCTACAAGAACATCGCCGACTCGACGCTGGCCGCCCAGGAGGGCGACTTCACCGAGGCCGCGATCGCCGGGCACACCAACGCGACGATCGCCTCCGCCGCCGGCGCGGAGGTCGACACCGTCGAGACGGACGTCCCCGGTCGCACCTACAAACAGGTCGACACCTGTGCGGGCGAGTTCGAGGCCGAAACGCCGTACTACTACTCCTCGCGCAAGTCCGAGTTCGAATCCGGCCCGCTGCTGGGCGACGCCGCCGCGGGCGAACTCGAGGTCGATCGCGACATCGAGAGCGTGATCGTCGTCGGCGGCGGTCCGATCCGCATCGGACAGGGCGTCGAGTTCGACTACTGTTCGGTCCACGCGGTCCGCGCGCTGCGCGAACTCGGCATCGATGCCTACGTCGTCAACAACAACCCCGAGACCGTCTCGACCGACTACGACACTTCCGACGGCCTGTTCTTCGAACCGATCACCGCCGAGGAGGTCGCCGACGTCGCAGAGGCGACCGGTGCCGACGGCGTGATGGTCCAGTTCGGCGGCCAGACCTCCGTCAACATCGGCGAACCGCTCGAGGACGAACTGAAGCGCCGCGGGCTCGACTGCGAGGTCATGGGAACGAGCGTCGAGGCGATGGACCTCGCCGAGGACCGCGACCGCTTCAACGCCCTGATGGACGAACTGGGCATCGCCCAGCCCGACGGCGGCACCGCCTTCTCGAAGGAGGAGGCGCTCGAACTCGCCCACGACATCGGCTACCCCGTCCTCGTCCGTCCCTCCTACGTGCTGGGTGGTCGCGCGATGGACGTCGTCTACAACGACGCGGAACTCGAGACCTACATCGAGGAGGCCGTCCGCGTCAGTCCCGAGAAACCGATCCTCGTCGACGACTTCCTCGAGGACGCGATCGAACTCGACGTGGACGCGGTCTCGGACGGCCGCGACGTCATCATCGGCGGCATCATGGAGCACGTCGAAACGGCGGGCGTCCACTCCGGAGACTCCGCCTGCATGATCCCGCCGCGCTCGCTGGACGAGGAGACGCTCGAGCGCGTCCGCGAAGTCACCGAAGATATCGCGTCTGCGCTGAAGACGAAGGGACTGTTGAACGTCCAGCTGGCCGTTCGTGACGGGGAGGTCTACGTCCTCGAGGCGAATCCGCGCTCCTCGCGTACCGTCCCGTTCGTCTCGAAGGCGACCGGCGTCCCGATCGCCAAACTCGCCGCGAAAGTCATGGCCGGCGAGACCCTCGCGAGTCTCGAGGTCGACGAACAGATTCCCGATCACACCTCGATCAAGGAGGTCGTCCTGCCGTTCGACCGCCTGCCGGGCTCGGATCCCCGCCTCGGCCCGGAAATGAAGTCCACGGGCGAGGTCATGGGGACCGCCAGCGAGTTCGGCACGGCCTACTGGAAGGCCCAGCAGGCCGCCGGCAACGCCGTCAGCGAGGGGACCGCCGTCGTCGACCTCGACGTCGACGGCTTCGAGAACCACTTCGAAGTGACCGAGTTCGACGACGTCCCGCAGGCCATCCGCGAGAGCGAAGTCGACTTCATCGTCAGCCGCGACCGCGACTCCCTCGAGATGGCCGTCGAGGAGGAGATTCCCTATCTCTCGACCGAAGCCAGCGCCAAGGCCTACGTCGAGGCGCTCGATAGCTTCGATGGAGAACTCGAGGTCGAATCGGTCTCCGACCGCCCGAAGCGCGTCGCCGACTGGGGCGCGGCGGAGTAGATCGCCCCTCGGGCTCGAAACCCTTTCCCACGCGCTCCGACCGCGCTATTGCTGCGTCGATTCCACCGTTTCACCGGTACACGCGAGTATCAACCGCGTCGCCTCCTCGGGGGCGTCCCAGTGGGGGTAGTGCCCGGCGTCGTCGAACCAGTACACCTTCGCACCGGGGAACCGCTTCGCGGCGCGTTTCGCCTGTCGAGGGAGGGTAACCCGATCCTTGCGCCCCCAGCCGATCACGACCGGTCCTGGCGTGTCGTCGGTGCCCGGCTGACCGGGATCGAACGCCAACCGCCGCAGGAGTTCGTCGAACGACGGCGAGTCCGCGAAGGTCCGCATCTCCTCACGTGCGACGTCGGCGGGCAGCGCCCAGGGACGCGCCGAGAGCTGGGCAAGCAGCGCGGTGCGTCCCGCGGCGCTGTCCATGAGCCGATCCATCACCGGCTGGAGCGCGCGAACGAGCCGGATTGACGGGGCCAGCGTCGCGTAGAAGAAGTACCGCTCCCACCCCGTCCAGAACCCGCCAGGATCGAGGGCGACGGTCGCGCCGACGTCGCCGCGCCGCGCCAGTTCGAGGACGAGCCGCCCGCCCATCGAGTTACCGACGGCGTCGACCCCCTCGAGGTCGTTCGCCGCCAGAAACGAGCCGACGGCGTCGGCGAGCGTCTCGACGGACGACTCGCCGGGCAGCGGCGGCGTTTCACCGTGACCGGGGAGGTCGACGGCGATCACCTCGCGCTCGGCGGCCAGCGGCTCGAGGACCGGCGTCCACGTTCGCCAGCTCCCGCCCAGTCCGTGAACGAGCAGTAACGGCTCGCCGCTCCCGCGCCGCACGTGGTGCAGGGCCATACGCGGTGTACGGACGCCGTCAGTGTAGTGTCTCCGCATCGCCGCTGACACGTTCGCCGTTCGACGCGGAATCGTCCCCGGCGTCGAACCCCGGCGGAACGGGACGGCCGGGTCTCGGAACCCCTGAAAGAAACGACGTCGGTCGATCCGCTCGAGGCTCGAGCGGGGCTATCGGGCCTCTTCCTCGCCGTACGTGAGCGACTCTCGGTCCGAACCGGTATCGCCCTCCCAGTCGATCGCGTCGTCGGCCAGCGGCGTTTCGAACTCGGTGAGCAGCCGCGCCCCGCTCGCGTCGTCTAGCTTTCGAAGGGTGTCCGGGCGGCCGATCGCGAACAACTGTTCGCCGGCCCGGATCTCCCGGTCGCGTTTCGGCAGCGTCTCTACCTCGGCTCCGGACGAGCGGATCGCGATGATCGTGGCCTCAAGCGACCCGATGATATCGCCGACGAGCGAGCTCTCCGCGTCGACCTCGACGATGCTCATCGTCTCGTCACCGCGACGGAGCATCGCCGCGAACTCCCGATCGGCGTGGGAGTCCGCGGCGAGCGTCATCAGGCGGTAGTCGACGGCCGGATCGACCCGTTCGGCGACCGCCTCGTCGGTCGCGACGGTCGCCACGTCGCCGACGCTCGCGCGCAGTTCGGCCGTCCCGAGCCGCTCTCGCGTCCCGTCGCTATCGGTGCGCCACAGCTGGACGGTATCGCCGGCCGTCGCGCCGAACGGCGGATCCGCCCGGACGGCGACCGCCGCTGCCTTCGGCGGGAGGGTGGGGCCGATGCCGGCGGCCCGCTGTCCGACGGCGAGGAACTCGACGGTCCCGTCGTCGGTGAGGTCCGCGTCGACGTAGCCGACGTCGTGGTCCTCTTTGATTCGTGCCGCGAGCTGTGACCGGAGCTCCTCGACCGTCAGCCCCCGCGGAAACTCGAACTGCTCGCCGGCGATCGCCCGTTTCGTCTCCGCTCTGACGGGTTCGTAGCCGTCGATGTCGTCGATTTCCTCGGGCAGCGTCACGGTGATGAACCGACCGACGGCGCGGACGATCGGGTTGAAGTCCGTCTGGAACGTTCCCCAGTTGAGCCGTTCAGACGTTCCGAGGCCGTCACCGGCGTACCGCCCGCCGTACGACGCGAGACCTGCCACGGTGAACACCGAGATGTTGAGCAGCGCTTCGCTGACCGTCAACGGGTCCCCGATATCGCCGATGAACTGCACGAAGATGAGGCGCGTGTTGAGATAGATCGCGACGACCCCCAGTCCGAGAATCAGCGTCGGTCCTTCGGGGAACTGCGTCCGCGCTCTGACGCGATAGACGAAGGCCGCGAGCGTCGTTACGGCGCCCGCGAGCAGCCCCAGTCCCGCGATGCGAACCACGACTTCGACGATCGGATGGCCGAACAGCGAGGCGATCGCGCTCACGCCGCCACCTCCTCGAACGCCTCGAGGCCGTCGCGCTTTCCGACCACGATCAGCGCGTCGCCAGCGTTCAGTTCGGTCGCGCCGCGCGGCGCGATGATGCGCTCGGAGAGGCGTCGGATCGCCAGGACGGCGACGCCGTACTCGTCTCGGATCCGCGCCGCACCGATGGTGTCGCCGACGAGGGAACTGCCGTCACCGAGCGTCACCTTCCGGAACCCGTTGCCGTGTTGTTTGAGAACGCCGATCGCCTCGTACTCCCGCTGTTTGCCGCGCGAGTGGACGGTTATCTTCGCGAACTCGGTCCCGATGACCCGCCGCGCCTCGCCGGGGGAAACGGCGACCGTCACCCGTCCCTCTCCGCCCGTCGTCGTCGGCGCTTTCGGCGTCGGTGCCGGCGCGTCGTCGTCGCTCTCCGTCTCCTCGGGCACCTCGGCCGTTGCCCGTTCGGTCGAATCGCCGACGCCGGCCGTGAACGCGCCCACGACGGGGCCGGTCACGTCGCCGTCGGGGAGCGCGATCGTCACGGTGTCGCCGCGCGCGACACCGGTCGGGAGGAGCGTTCGGACCGAAACGGCGCGTTTTCCGGTCGGAACGCGACGCGAGAGACCGGCCGCACTCGGCGCGGCGGCGATCTGGGCGCGCCCCTTGCGGTCGATCGTGACGGCGACGTCCGCCAGGTCGTGTTCCGCCGTCAGTCGATCCTCGAGGCGGGCCTCGAGCTCCGCGAGGGGGAGGTCCGCGGGGAACCGCCACGAGTCGGTGTATATCGCCTCCCGGAGGTCGTCCGGGAGCAGCGGATACCCTTCGATGTCGTGGACGTCGCCGACCGGATTGATGCGGACCTGTCCGTAGGAGTCGACCCGCTCGGCCAGATCCGTCGAGAGCTTGCTGTCGCGGAGCGACCTGAGAGTGAGTTTCCGGGGCGTCGCGGCCCCGAGCTTGTCGCCCTGGCTGTGCGCCCAGAGACACGCCATCAGGACGACCAACACGGCGACGATGCCGGTCCAGCTCTCGGCCAGCGCGGGATCCATCAGTCCCATCAGCCCGCCGGAGATGCCGGCCAATCCGCCGCCGAGGACGACGACCCCGAGTCCGGGGACCGTGACGTTCGTGAAGTACTTGAAACCGAAACCGATGGAGAACGCGACGAACGCCGGGAATATCCCCGCGAGGAGGCCGAGATACACCCCGACGAGGATCTCCGAGACGGGTACCGAAGCCATGACGAATGCTCAGTGAGCCGCGCTGTATAGAGACACCGATTACGGACGGGACGGCCGCGTTTCGCGGCTCTCGTTTCGGTTCGGAGTCGGTCGGCCTCGAGCGCGCGGTCCTCGGTGCCGTCACGCACGCGCCACGGCTTCTCGTCCCGATCTCGCTCTCACTCGAGCGCGTACCAGTCGAACCGCTCGATCGCGTAGCGATAGGCGACGACCGGCGCGATCAGTCCCGCGATCAGGACGATCCAGGCGATGACGGTGATGGCGCGGGCGGAGATCGAAACGTCGGGAAGCGGGGTCCAGGCGGAAACCGACGAGACGAAGCCGGCGATCAGTTCGGGGGCCTCGAGATACAACACGACGGCGGCGACCGTCGGGAACGCGATCGCGAGCGTGTAGACGACGAACGCCGTCTTGCTCGGCATCACCGCCTCGCGCTTGTTGGTGAGCTTGACGCTGCCGAAGCGGGGGAACGCTGAGCCGACCCCGGCGGCCAGCGCCGGCGTGACGACCGCACCGACGACGGTGCCGGCGATCAGCGCGGCGGTGTGCTCGAGCGAGAGCGGGCTGACGATTCCGAATGCGAGCGACACGAGGAGGGCGAGCGGAACGGCGACGAGCGCACCGGCGAGCATGCGGCCGCGGATCGCCTGTCGGCCGGTGAGCGTCGACGTGACGACGGCGGGCAGGGCCGGACCGAGGTCGCCGAGCGGGTTGAGCGTGAACAGGACGCCGGCCGCCCAGACCACGTACAGACAGAACATGACGGCCATGAACGAGGGCACCGTGCCGGTCTCGATGATCTGCTGGATGAAGCCGAGCGCGCCGAGCAGCGGGTAGCCGGCGTACGCCAATCGGATCGGCGCTCGCTTCGTCCGACGAATCGCCGTCACCGCCACCGTCCGAACCGGTCTCGAGACGGTTCCCGGGAGGAGGGTACTGAGTCGATCGGACGATGTCTCTTCGTCGATCTCCTCGTCGTCGGTGCGGGCCGGATCCGCGAACCAGTGGCGCTGTGCGGAGGGGACGCTGGCGACGAAGGCGACGCCGACGAGGAGGGCGGATCCGACGACTGCACCGGCGATACCGACCGTCGACGGGTCGATACCGGGGACCCCGACCAGCAGCAGGTGGCCGGGCCACCCGAGCGGGCTGGTCTGTAACGTCGTGAACAGTGACCACATGACCACGTTCAGCCCGCCGGTCGCGATCGCGCCGAAGTAGACGACCCAGAACGCGGCGAACAGTAGCGTTCGATACCGAGCGACCGGCTCGTAGACGGTGATCAGGTGGCGGACCCAGATGCCGACGACGAATCCGACGGGGATGGCGGTGAGCAAGAGGAGGGCGACCAGCAACGGTGCGACGAGTACCGGAAGCACCGTCCCCGCGCCGTACGCGAACGCGGCGGCGAAAAGCACCGTGAAGGGGAGCAAAACGCCCGCGTAGAGTGCGGTTTCCGCGGCGACGATACCGACAACGGTGTTCCGGACCGCCGTCGACAACAGGAGAAAGGCCGGTTCGTCGACATCGGCGACCGTCGTCACGGTCCGCATGATCGACATCATCACCAGGAACACCCACAGGACCGCAACGCCGCCGGTCACGTACTCGGTCACCGTTACGGCAGTGTCCGCGGTGAGTGATGCGGCGGCGGCCTGCTCGCCCAGTTCCGGCAACAAGAATAGTCCGACGGCCGTCATCGGGCCGAGCACGACCAGCGCGACCACTGCTACCGTGAGCAGTTTCGTCCGACTGCCGACGACCGCCCGGACGGTCCGTCGGAGCTCGATTCCGGCGACGGTAGCGGACGCGTGAGCCATCAGGACCCACCTCGACTCGAGCGGTCGAAAGACGAAATGGCAGCGTGCATAGTCGAATCCGCGTCGTGCTGCCAGTAAACCCTTTGGATTTCTGTCATCCAATTCCGTCGGTCGGCTCGGTCGAGTCGTCGTCCCATCGACGGCCGTCGAGTCGGACGCTCTCGCGCCCGCCACAGCGGTCGCCGACGGCGATCGAACATGACATACCTTTAATTAGACGCCGACGAAAGGACGCGTATGAGCCCTGTCGACGCCCTCGCCATCGAAACCGACGGACTGACGAAACGGTACGGCGAGACGACCGCCGTCTCCGACCTGACGATGGACGTCGAGCGGGGAACCGTCTACGGGTTTCTCGGTCCGAACGGCGCGGGGAAGACGACCACGATGCGGATACTGACGACGCTGACGAAACCGACAGCAGGGACGGCCCGTGTCGCCGGCCACTCGATCGGAGAGCGCGAGTCCGTTACCCCACACATCGGCTACCTCCCCGAGGACCCCCCGGTCTACGACGAACTCACCGGCCGGGAACAACTCGAGTACGCCGCCGGCCTCCGCGATATGCCCGACGCGGAGGCAAGCGAGCGCATCGAGTCGCTGCTCGAGCGATTCGACCTGCTGGCGGACGCGAACAAACGCATCGAGGACTATTCGAAGGGGATGCGTCAGAAAGTCGGCGTCATCCAGGCGGTGTTGCACGAACCCGATGTCGCCTTCCTCGACGAACCGACCAGCGGACTCGATCCGCGCGCGGCCCGGACCATGCGGGACACGATCGCCGATCTCGCCGATCGAGAGATGACGATTTTCCTCTCGACGCACATCCTTCCCGTGGTCGACGAACTCGCCGACGAGATCGGCGTCCTCCACGACGGGAAACTCGTCGCCGAGGGCGACCCCGAGACGCTCAAGACCCGCGCCGAGACCGGCGACGCCCGAAGTCTCGAGGACGCGTTCCTCGAGATCACCCGCGACCACGGCGAGGAGGGACTTCCGAGGGAGCAGGCTGCCGAGTGACGCACACCGACGAGACCGCACGAGATAGGTGTAGAGTAACGCAGCTTCGCTCTGTGCTGTTCGACTCCCGTACGTTTTAGTGAACGGGTATCGTACTGTCGTCCGGTGGTGAGAATCGATGATGCAGAGAGAGATCGCTGGAATCGATGGGGTCGATCGATTCGCCGATCACTTCTCGACGATCGACCGATACGATCTCCTGCTCGGCCTGATTCCGGCCGCGTTCGGCGTCGCCGGCCTCGCCGGGCGCATCCTCGATCTCCCCCTCGAGGCGACCCTGCTCTGCGGCGTCGCCGTCGCCTCGCTCGCCCTGTTCGACGGGCTGTTCGTCCGCCCGCCAAACGGGCTGCAGGGCGCGTGAGTCTCGTTCGTCGCGTCCGGATAGCTCGCGACCGAGCGGTCGGTAACTCTCGGGTGACAGCCCTGCCGCACCCGGACTTTCGATAGCGACGCGTATTTTCGTTCGACGAATTACGGGTCGAAGACCCCGCGCTCGAGCCCCTCCCGGACGGGCTCGTGCTCGGCGTCGGTCGGCGGCGGACTCGTGACGAGCAGCGCCTCGAGTCGGCCGTCCTCGTCCGCTCGGACGCCCCGGTCGACGTTCGCCTCGACGACGACCACGTCGTCGGGACCGACCGCGTGTTCCGTCTCTCCCTCGCGGACGACGCCGGTGCCGGATCGGACGCAGATCGTCACGTCGCTGCCGGGAGCGTGAACCGGAATGAACTGCCCCGGTTCGAAGTAGCCGAGGACGACCTTCATCCGGTCGCTCCGGAAGACGGGTTGGGTACTGAATCGATGCTCGTCGTACGTCCGTGCGGTGTCGAAGTCGGTTACTGGCATCCGCGACCACCGCCGACTGGGCTTCGTGGCTCGTCTCGAGACATACCCGAACGGAGGATTTCGGGCGGGATCGGTCTTCTCCCGAACATATCGGGCCTCGGCGGCGCTCGATTCTCGAATCCGCCGGTCGGGTTGAATGGGCGAGAGCCGCGACCGTCTCCGAACAGAATACTCAAAAACGATCGGATACTCTGGTACCCATATGGAGTATCACGAGGCGGCGGACTTCCTTTTCGATCTGCGGCGGTTCCGCCCGAAGCCGGGCACCGAGTCGACGGCCCGGCTGCTGGCCCACCTCGAGGACCCTCACGAAACCGTTGATTTCGTTCAGATCGCCGGCTCCAACGGCAAGGGGAGCACGGCTCGAATGCTCGAGCGGGCCCTGCGGGAGGCGGGCCACTCCGTCGGCCTCTACACCTCGCCACACCTCGAGGACCTCCGCGAGCGGGTTCGCGTCGACGGCCGAAAGATCCCACAGTCAGCCGTTTGCGAGTACGTCGAGGCGGTTCACGAGTACGCCACCGAACGAGCCGCCGACGGCGAGTCCCCTACCTTCTTCGAGGCGATGACCGCGATGGCGCTGTGGCACTTTGGCCGCGAAGACGTCGATATCGCCGTCCTCGAGGTCGGCATCGGCGGCAAGTACGACGCCACCAGCGTCGTCGATCCCGTCGCGAGTGCGGTCACGAGCGTGACCCTAGAGCACACGGGGATCCTCGGCGACACCGTCGAGGAGATCGCCCGCGACAAAGCCCACGTCGTCCCCGAAAACGCACCGCTCGTGACGGGCGTCACCGGGAGCCCGCTCGAGGCAGTTCGCGACGTCGCCGGCGATGTCGTGACCGTCGGCACGGAGCCGCCGGGCGACGCGAGCGATAGCGACGATTGCAGACCGGACGTCCGCGTCGCCTACGGCGGCCGGACGAACCACACGGAAGCCGCCGTCTCGATCGATACCGGCGACTGGGACCTCGAGACGCGGATTCCGCTGCTGGGCGAACATCAGGCCAAAAACGCCGGCATTGCCGTCGCCCTCGCCCGGCAGGTCGGCGATGTCTCCGACGCCGACCTCGAGCGCGGGCTGCGAAGCGCCCACTGGCCGGGCCGGTTCGAGGTGATGGATACCGGACCATTGGTCGTTCTGGACGGTGCGCACAATCCGGGGGCCTGTGAGGGACTTGCGAAAACGCTCGAGACGTACGAGTACGACGACCTCCACGTCGTCTTCGGTGCAATGCACGACAAGGACCACCGCGCGATGGCCGCCGCGCTGCCCACGCTCGACACCGTCGTCGCGACCGAACCGATGCTCGATCGCGCCGAAGACCGGGCGGTCCTCGCGGACGTGTTCGCCGACGCCGGTGCCCGAACGGTCAGAACCGAGACAGCGGTTCAGGACGCCCTCTCGACCGCTCTCGGGGCCGCTGGGCCCGACGACTGCGTGCTCGTCACCGGCTCGCTGTTCGCGGTCGCTGAGGCCCGTTCCCGATGGACCCGGACCGACGTTCCCAAACGCGTCCGGAACCTCGCCGACGCCCGCGACGCGCTCGAGGGGGCGAACGTCGCCCCGGGCGAGGTCGAGCGACTGGACGGTGACGCCGTCCACCGGGTCGTCAGGACGGCGCTGCGGGACGGACAGGCGACCGTTCTCAAGGAGGAACTCCTCCGACTCGGGGGAGAGTGTGCCCTCTCCGGGCTCGAGCGGGACGACGAGGCCGTCGACGCCGTTCTGATGGGGACGCTCGCTCAGTTCGAGGCGCTCGTCGAGGCGCTCGAGGAGCGCCCCCAGCCACACGGGCTGGCCGACATCGTGCGGGAACTTCGGGACACTCTCGCGCTCGAGGCCGACGCCGATATCGGTGCCGAGAGTACGACAGCCAACACCGGAGACGGGGACGAATCGACGCAGCCACCGAGCCAGACGGCAGGACGGTCCCGTTGGTCCGGCCGCTCGGACACCGACGCGAACGAGTATCCCTGGGCCGACCGGACGGCCGTAATGGGCATCCTGAACGTCACCCCCGACAGCTTTCACGACGGCGGCGAGTACGACGCCCTCGAGGATGCCGTCGCTCGAGCCGAAGCGATGATCGACGCCGACGTGGACGTGATCGATATCGGCGGAGAGTCCACCCGACCGGGTGCGGCTCCCGTTTCGGTCGAGGAGGAACTGGACCGGGTCGTCCCCGTCATCGAGCGGATCGCCGACCTCGACGCGCACATCTCGGTCGATACCCGACGGGCCACGGTCGCCGACGCGGCGCTCGAGGCCGGCGCGGACATCATCAACGACGTCTCGGGGCTCGAGGACCCCGAGATGCGCTTCGTCGCCGCCGAGCACGACGCGGGACTCGTGGTGATGCACAGCATCGATGCGCCGGTCGTGCCCGACCACGACATCGAGTACGACGACGTGGTCGCGGACGTGATCGATCACCTCTCCGAGCGGGTGTTGCTGGCCGAGAAGGCGGGGCTCGATCGAGCGCAGATCATCGTCGATCCCGGCATCGGTTTCGGCAAGTCCGCTGCCGAGAACTTCGAACTCCTCGACCGGATCGACGAGTTCCACGCGCTCGGCTGTCCGGTGTTGTTCGGCCACTCCCACAAGTCCATGTTCGCACGGATCGGCCGCGACCGCGACGAGCGCCTCGAGGCGACCGTCGCTGCCACGGCGCTGGCGTCCGACCGCGGGGCCGACATCGTTCGCGTCCACGACGTCCGCGAGAACGTCGCCGCCGTCCGGACGACGCTGGCGACGCGCGATCCGCAGCGATTCGAGTGGGACTCGTAATCGGCGCGCAGCGAGTCGTATTCGGCCACCGTCCTCCAGTACCGGAGAGGTGTGAATCTCGGTATCGCGAGCCCGGTAGCAGCCCTGATTCTCGATTTCCGGGTCCGACTCAGTCGTCACCCGCCATATCGACCTCGAGCGCGTACTCGTCCGGCCCACAGCCCAGCGATCGGTGCGGGCAGTGTCGACAGTGCTCGCCCGGCGTCGTCTCCGCGAACGACGGCTCGTCGACCGTCTCGAGCGTCTCCCGGACCGCCTCCCACGGCGGGAGATCGGCGGGCTCGAGGAGGTCCACGCGGGGACCGTCGTCTCCGTCGAGGTCGCCGACGTACACGTAGCCCGCTGCCGCGATCGGTTCGTCGAACCGGTCCTCGCAGGCCCGACGGTAGAGCGACAGCTGAACGGCGTCGTCGGGCGCGATCCGCTCGGCGGTGGCCTTGTAATCGAGGACGGCGAGGCCGCCGTCGGGCAGCCGCCGGATCGAGTCGACGTAGCCGACCACGTCACCCGTCACGCCGGCGACGTCCTCGAGCGAGAAGGGGAGTTCCGCGGCCAGCGCTTCCCACTCGGCGATCGGCCGATCGAATTTCGGGACACCCGCCTCGAAGTAGCGGTCGACGCACGCGAGGACGGCCTCGCGATGCTCGAGCAGGTTCCGTGCGGTGAGCTGTCTGACGGCGGCGTCGCGCCACGCTTCGCGGGTTCGGTACTCGCGGTGGAATGCCTCCTCGGCGACGTCGTGGAAGACGGTGCCGACGAGCCGCGACGCCGAGTCGTCGGTCGGTGCGGGCGTTCCGCCGTTCGTCTCGGTCGGCGAGGTAGCCTCGACGACCGCCTCCGACGAACCCGCATCACCGATATCGGCTGCCGCGAGCGGATCGTCGAACGCACGAACCGCGTGATCGAGGTAGTGTTTCCGGGGGCAGGTCTCGTGGGTGTCCATCGCGGAGTAGCTGTGTCGCATCGCGACCGGCAGTTCGGTCGCCGACGCGAGCGTCTCGACCGGGAAGCGGACGGTGTCGGTCGTCAGCGCGGACGGTCGGCGACCGCTGGGCACGCGGATCTGCGGCCCCTCATCTCTCCCATCTTCGCCGAGATCGCCGCCGTGGCTCGCCGCATCGGCTGCAGGCAACAGCGTGCCATCGCGGAGCTGCCGGCCCAATCGATGGACGGTCTCGATCGCCGCTCGAGTCTCGAGCGGTTCGACGGGTCGGTCGTCGTAGTCGGCGTAGTACGTGATCGTTCCCGGGCTCTCACCGGCCGAGGCAGCGATCTCGTCGGTTCGGTCGGCCACGGTTTCGGGGTAGGTCTCCTGAACCTGCTCGAAACTCTCGGTCAGCGACGACCAGAGATCCATCCGCTGGCCGGTCACCGACCACTCGATGTCGCTCGCGAGACAGGCCTCGGCCGTCGAGGCGGCGAGTTCGTCCTCGTCGCCGTCGTACTCGTACTCGGAGCCGAACAGGAACAGGTGGTTCTCGGCTCGGGTGAGCGCGACGTGGAGCACGCGCCACTCCTCGCCGACCCGCTCGGCGGCGAGATCCGCGAGCAATGGCGAATCGACGTCGGCGTCGAGCGTTGCAGCCAGCAGCCGGTATCGGGCCCGCTCGACGTAGTCGCCGTCGACGCACCACTCCTCGTCCGTGAGGTAGGGGGCGAGGACGGTGTCGAACTCGAGGCCCTTGGCCTGGTGAACCGTCATCACGTCGACGCTGTCGGCGGACCGGCTCCCGCGGGTTCGATCGTTCCCGCCGCCCCGAAGCGTCGCCGCGAGCGCGTCGACGAAGTCGGTCGACAGCGACTGGACGACGCCATCGGAATCGTAGGCCTCGACGAACCGCTCGAGGTGGTCGAACTCCGCCCGCTCCTCGCTCGTACAGAACCACTCGATTCGGGTCAGCTCCCGGAACCGGCGGACGAATCCGGACAGGGGGTAGACGTCTCGGAACCGCTCGAGCGCCTCGAGATGGTCTCGCACTCGCTCGATTCGGTCGGCCCCCTCGAGCTCGAGCGCATCCATATTGGAGTCCATCACGGCGTCGTACAGCGACCCGTCTCGCCGTTGCAGCGTCGCGAGATCGGCCTCCGTGAACCGGTACCGGTAGAGGAGGACGCGCCGGAGATGGGCATCCGCGTTCGGCTCGACGAGGGCCCGGAGATACGACAGCACCGTCTCGATACCGGGCGAGACCTCGCCGCGAGGCGAGCCGGATATTTCGTAGGGGATGCGCAGCTCCCGAAGTTCGTCCGCGACTGCCTGCGCGTGACGGTTGGTCCGGACGATGACCGCGATATCGCCCAGCGAGCGCTGGGGAACGTTCGCGGCCTCGCCGTTGAGCAGCCGCGAGACCGTCGTCGCGACCTGTTCGGGCGTCGACTGGGGGACCTGATCGCTCTCGACTTTGACGACGCGGTCCGGCGGTTCGTCCTCGTCGTAGGTGCCGGCCGTTCGGCCGTCCTCCCGGAGCGTCTTTGAGGATTGCGGCCCGTACTCACAGGCGTTGGCCAGGTCGAGGATTTCCTGTCTCGAGCGGAAGTTGAGCTCGAGTTCGATCGCCTCGTGGTCGTCGTAGGCGTCGGCCAGCCGGTCGAGTCCCTCGCGGTCGGTGCCGCGCCAGCCGTAGATCGCCTGATCCTTGTCACCGATCGCGAGCAGATCCGGCCGGTCCGGGCCGTCCGTGAGTTCGGTGAGGAGGGAAAACTGAGTCGCGTCGGTGTCCTGGAACTCGTCGCAGTAGACCTGCGTCCACTGGCCGGTGATTTCGTCCGCGATCGCCGCGTCGTCGAGCAGCCCGGTCGCCGTCCGAACCAGCTCGTCGAAGTCCAGCACCCGCTCGGTCTCGAGGGCGTCGTGGTACGCCGCGTAGACATCGGCGTAGTGGCGGGCCAGCCGGAGGAACTCGACGTAGTGTTTCAGGCGACCGAAGGGGGTCTGTTCGATCCGGCTCGTGGCCGTCCCCCAGATCCGGTTACCGAACAGCGCCCGCGGCAGGTGTTTCGTCGTCGTGTCGTCCAGCGAGAGCGCCTCGATCGTGTTCGTCACGCACTGCTGGAGGACCCGGAGGTAGCGATCGACATCGCGAACGAAGTCGTCGTCGCGGAAGGCCGCCGGCGCTTCCGCGATCTTCTCCCGGCAATACGAGACGAGTTTGCCGTAGTCGATCAGCGACTCCCGGGCCGCCTCGCAATGCTCGTCCCGATTGAAGTAGCGAAGCGCTTCGTTGTCGAAAGACAGCTCCTCGCCGGCGGTTCGCTCGAGCCAGAGGACGAACTCGTTGCACAGCTCGAGGGTGCGCACCGGCGGCAGTCCCGACTGCAGCTGTTCGGGTGTGATGTTCTCCTGGCTCATGGACTGGATAAACCGGTCGACCGCGTCCGTGAGATCGGTCGGCGAGCCGTCGTTACGTCTCGAGGCGGCCGCGAAGCCGTAGTCGTTTTCGGCGAGCAGCCGACCGATGAGCCGCCGTCGCGTGCGCTCGGTGACGACGTCGAACTCGGGCGAGTAGCCCAGGTAGTAGGCGTACTCGCGGACGAGCCGGTAACAGAAGGAGTGGTAGGTGTAGACGTCGATCGCCGCCGCCGCGTCTGGCTCGAGTCGCTCGGAGACCGCCGCGCGGATGCTTGCGGCGGCCTCATTCGCAAAGGTCAACACGAGTACGTCGTCGGGATCGACATCACCCCGCTCGATGGCGCGCTCGATCCGGACGAGCATCGTCGTCGTCTTCCCGGTGCCGGCCCCCGCGTCGACGGAGGTACAAGCCGCGCGGCTGTCGATGACCGCCTCCTGGTTACCCCTGGGCTCGAGGGCTGCGGCGGACGCGAGGTCGGAGAGATTCGCAGTCTCGAGATCGTCCTCAGTCGGGCCAGCCCCCGGATCGAGGGTCCGTTCTTCACCGCCGTCCCGCGGTGATTCGTTATCCATCAAAGCGCACCTCCGCCGCGATGTACTCCTGACAGCAGACGGTGTACTCACAGTCTGGACAGGAGTTGTCCGCGATCCGGTCCCACCGATCGGACGGATCGAACGGTCCCGATAGCAGGCTCGTAGCGACCGCCGCGAGTCGATCGTCGACGGTCCCGTTTCGATGCTCGTGAGTCATTCCGAAGGTATGGTGATCGACGTAGACATCAGTTAGATCGACGATTTCGAGATTCGTTTCGACCGTCTCGCGGACCCAGTTCACCGCCGTTCCCGACCGATCGGCCAGCGGGATCTGGACGTATCGACAGGTTCGGTCGCCGAGTTCGAGCCGGTCGCGGAGGTCGCGGAGTCCGTCGAGGACGACGGCGGTCTCGAAGAGCGCGCCGACGGGATCCGGTTCGAACGTCGCCGATTCGGTGTCGAAGTGCCCGGTAAAGAGATCCTCGACGTCGCCCGCCCAGTCGGATCGGTAGCGCAGGAGACCCAGGGGTGCGAGCGTCGGAACGAACCGGACGCCGACGATCGACGAGCCGTCGCCGTAGACGTAGTCCACCGCGGTGTCGATCGTTACCGCGTCCGAGTCGGCCGTCTGCGTCGATAGCTCGATCGTACTCGAGAGCGGGAGCCCCGGTCCGATCAGTTCACCGCGGGCGGCCTCGGCGTCCAGCCGTGCGATCCCCGCGGCGTGATCGACCCCGACGCGCTCGAGGTACGCCGAAAGCGTCGCCTCGAGCACCCGCCGTTCGTGACGGCGCTGGGCGACGGAGTGAAAGCGCTCATCGTACTCGTTCCAGCGAGCCGAGAGTCGATCCCGGGCGGCGCTCTCGAGTGACTCCCGTTCCGTCTCGCCGCTTCGGAGCGCGTCGCAGAGAGCGCTCCGCAGGAGGGAAACGCGGTCTTCGACGGTGCGGTCGTCGTCGCTGCCCTCGAGGCCGTGGACGTGTGCGAACTCGTATCGGCGGGGGCAGTGCAGGGCGGTCCGGAGGCCGTCGACCGACAGCGAGGGAGGGGCTGTCGCGGCGTCGGTGTTGGCGGGGTTGGCGTCATCGTCGGCGTCGGTGTTGGCGTCGGTCTCAGTCATTTCGGACCACCTCGCCCGCGGCGAACTCGAACTGTGAGCGGACCGCTTCGGCGAGTTCACCGTCGATCTCCCCCTCCTCGAGCACCACCGCGATCTCCTCGAACAGCGCCTCGGTCTCGCCGAGATCGGCCTCACCGCCGGTACTGGCCTCCTGGAGCACGCGCTCGAGTTCGCCGCGGGGCTGGGCGAGCAGCGCCTCAAGGGCGTTCGTCTCGCCGTGGATCGCCGCGTCGGCGGCGGCGTCGACGTCCTCGAGTTCGAGTCCGGGCGTCGCGTCGATCAGTTGCAGGTAGCGTGACTCGTCGTAGCTCCGGCGCAGGCCGCCGGCACCGCGCTCGTAGGAACAGCAGTAGAGGGTGCGTTCGGCGGCGCGGGCACCGAGCGCGAGCCGCCGCCGGGACCGCTGGGCGTGGTAGGTCTCGAAGGGGTCGCCGATATCGGCGGCGTCCGCAGAACGCTTTGCGTTCTGCTGGGCTGTGGAAGACGATTCTGTCGTCTTCCGAACGTCGAGCGTCGCGAACGTGTCCGCGATCGACTCGGGCGACGGATTCGTCACCGCGGGATAGGCCGGCATTTCCCGGAGCCACGCCGTCGGAAAGAGCTGCGTGAGGAACTGCTCGCCCGGGTACGTCTCGTCGATCAGATCCAGCAGGAAGACCGCCTTGCGCGAGTCGTACTTCAGGTCGTCGATGTCACAGACCGTGACGCCGCCGGTCGGCGGCCGCGTCTCGACCGCGTGGACGTAGGGCGCGTCGTACTGGATCGTCCGCCGGAGCATCCGGCGCAGCCCCTGCCAGTCCGGCCCGACGAGGTCCGTCTCCTCGACGAAGTCGGCGATCTCGAGAACCCGACGGACCCCCTCGTACTGCTCCCGGGCGTCGACCCACGCTTCTTCGCGGGCGATCCGCCCCTTGAGGTCGGTGCGGCGGATCCATCGCTCAAGTGAGCGACGGACGCTCACACTGGCGGTTTCAGCGAGCAGGTCGGTCGAAAAATCGGGGGTTCGGGCCCGGAGGCGGTCCAGGGAGACCGCTCGCGGATCGCTCGCGTCCCGCGTCGGCTCGGCGGGGTCGATCCGCTCGAGCCCGTCGCCGTCGCGCTCCCGTTCGCACTGGCAGGTGACGACCGCGTAGAGTTCATTCACCGCGGGATCCTCCGCGAGCGAGGGGGTGCCGATCGTCGCGGTCGGGACGCCGGCGTCGCGGAGCCGCCGCCTGGTCTCGGGAACCCGTTCGATCCGCGGAACGGCGACGGCGAACTCGTCGTAGGACCAGCCGTGGCGGTCGCGAAGCGACTGGATCTCGGTCGCGACCGCCCGGATCTGCTCGCGGGCGGTTCCAGTACGGATGCGTCGTACTCTGCCTCTCGAGTCTGCGTCCGGTGGCCCCGCTCCGTCGCCGACGGCGGAAGATCGAACCGGAGAGTCGCCCGTGGCGAGAAATTGCGCGATCGGCTGGTGTGGCGGCTCGGTGTCGGTATCCCCATTACGCACTGTTTCGGGGTCGAGCGTCTCGACCGCGAGTCCCGCGTCGGTCGCGATATCGTCGATGCGGCCCGGCTCGACGCGCGTCCGTTCGACGCTGGCGTGTCGTTCGCCGACACAGACGAGATCCGCATTGCGTGTAAGCGCCGCGAGGTACCGCCGATCGAGTCGGCGATACTCCTCGAACTCGACGGCGAGAACGGCGTCGAACGAGCCGGTGACTCGCGTCCGGAGTTCGTCCGCGTTCGCCTCGAGTCGCTCGACGGCCTGCGGGATCACGTCGGCCCGTTCGACGTACCCCCGGTCGTCGATCTCGGCGTGGAATCGGTCGTTCATCGCGTACAGAAAGGCGAGACAGTCGTGGGGATCGTCGAGGTCGTCGAGTCGGATACGTTGGCGAGTCGCCTCGAGCAGCAGTTGCCCGACATCGCGTGCGAAGCTCTCGTGGGCGGCGGCGCGCTGGAGGTAGTCGGGAACCGATCGGCTCGCGCCGTCGATCACCAGCGAGATGAGCTCGATCCGCTCTTCGTACTCGAGGCGGGACAGCGTCGGATCGTACTCCTCGATGGTCTTCGAGGCGTGTTCCGGGAGCGACTCGACGCGGGGAGAATGGGGACCGCCGTCTGCCTCCCAAAGGTCGACATCGGCGAGCGCCTCGGTCAGGGGCTCGAGCCCCGCCGGGTGCCGTTTCAGGACCAGGACGTTTCGAGGCCCGTACTCGGCGGCGAGCGTCGCGTACTCCGCAGCGATCGCTGCGAGCACGTCGGTACTGGGCCCGGGTGCGGGGAGGAGCATGCACGATCCGTCGAGAGTGGGCGACGCGGGGGCCATCAGTCGGTACGTCACCGAGTATGACGGAGTTCCTATTTAAATTACGGCATCAGCGCGGCGACGGAGCTTCACGACAGCGTCGCGACGACGCTTCTCACCCGCCCGTTCGGCCGGATCGAACGTGCGATCGCTTCGCTGTGGGTATCGCCGCTGCGATTCCGATCGTCGTCCGCCGCTCCGGGTCCGCCCGAATCCGCTCCGACAATCATTATAGTGAGTACCGAGTACTGTCCCGCATGGACGATATTTTCGTCGCTCGAGTCATGTCCACGTCGGTACGGACGGTGGCTCCGGACACGCTCGTCGAGGATGCCGCCAACACGATGCTCGACAACGGAATCGGGTCGGTCGTCGTCGTCGACGACGAGAACCAGCTCGAGGGGATCCTGACGACCACGGACTTCGTGCGAATCGTCGCCGAGCGCCAGCCGAAGGATCGAACGCCAGTCTCGGAGTACATGAGCACGGGCGTCGTCACGGCATCGGCCCAGGATAGTATCCGCGACGCCGCGGACGTAATCGTCGAGCACGACTTCCATCACATCCCCGTCGTCGACGAGGACGAAGGCGTCATCGGCATGGTCACGACGACGGACCTGGCGGGGTACGTCTCGCGCGTGCAGTCGCCCAGTCCGGAGTAATCGGTCGACCCGTTCCGAACGGGTGGATTCGATATCGGTGGCTCGAGGGATCGGGATCTCGAGACCGACGAGAGTCGCCGGCAGCGGGTGATCAGCGCTCACCAGTAACCGTCTCGTCGGTCGTCTCGAGGTCGGTATCGGAGGAAGTGCCGTCTTCGGCGATCCAGCGGACGATTTCGTCGAGGCGATCCCGGAGCGTCCGGGCTTCTGTCGGGGTCAGTTCGACATCCGCGTGTCCCGTTCCGTGGTCGCCCGCCATCGCGTCGATACTGAGAACGACGCGGTTCCCGTCCGTCGATTCGGGCCGTACCGACACGTCGGCTCGGTCCGGATAGTCCCGCGGCGGGCCGACCTCGAGGTCGGTTTCGCCGCGCGTAACGCCCACTCGGACGCGCTCAGAGTGCTCGAGGTCGAACGAATCCGTCCGAGCCTCTTCGGTCACCGTCGGCTCCTCGCGAGGTGTGGGTTCCTCTGGCATACGTGACGGTTGTCCGGCGGTCACCTTGGTTGTACTCCCAGCCAGTTTTATCGGGGCACGGTATCAGACGGACGACTCTTCGTCAGTTCCGGCGCACCCGCGACCCGCCAGACGGGTGCGCCGATACACCGGTACAGGAGGCCGTCTCAGTCGACGACGAACGTCTCGTCGTCGATGGACGCACCGCCGACCCAGCACTCGCGGGCGAACCACGCGAAGTAACCGACCACGCCGACCGTGAGAAGGGCCTCGAGCGGGCCGAGGCCGGTGATGGTCTCGCCTGCGAGGAGGCCCGCGACGCTGACCGCGGCCCACCCGACTGCCAGCAACGCGATGGCGATCGCGGCGACGCGAGGCCAGCCGAGAGTGGTCGACCCGATCGACACCCGTTCTCGGCGTCCGGCGACGACCATCGTACTCCCGACGACGCCGAGCCACGAGACGAGCAGGAGTAACGAAGGGGTCGTCGGCACGCCCAACGCGGCGACGAAACTGGCGGCCAGGAGAAGCGTCGCGACGCCGCCGCCGGTGAGCCCGCGACGAATAATCGCCTTTCGCCTGTTCATGCGACGATAGTCGTCGGCTCCCGCCGTTAACGATTCGGATCGCACGCGGTACCGGCCGACGGTTTTCGCCGTCGCCTCGAGACGCGATTCGGCCCGCCGATCAGTCGTCGTCCATCGGCGCGCTCACGGGTTCGACGCGCTCGCCGCGCGGCCCGTCGAGATCCACTTTCGGCAGCAGGTCCCGCAGATAGCGACCGGTGTGGGAGTCCTCGAGGCGAGCCACGTCCTCCGGCGTGCCGGTCGCGACGATTTCGCCGCCGTTCTCGCCGCCCTCGGGGCCGAGGTCGATGACGTGATCGGCGTTCTTCACGAGGTCGAGTTCGTGCTCGATGACGGCGACGGTGTTGCCGTTGTCGGTCAACCGGTGGAGCACGTCGATGAGTTTGCGCTCGTCCGCCGAGTGGAGGCCGGTCGTCGGCTCGTCCAGCAGGTACAGGGTTTCGCCCGAGTCCTTCTTCCCTAACTCTTCTGCGAGTTTGACCCGCTGGGCCTCGCCGCCCGAGAGGGTGGTGGAGGGCTGCCCGAGCGTCATGTAGCCGAGGCCGACGTCCTGCAGCAGTTCGAGCCGCCGGCGGATCTGGGAGTTGGACTCGAAGAAGTCGGCGGCCTCCTCGACTTCCATCTCGAGGACATCGGCGATGGTCTTGCCCTTGTAGGTGACGTCGAGCGTGGCGTCGTTGTAGCGCGCGCCGTCGCACTCCTCGCAGGGGACGTAGACGTCGCTCAGGAAGTTCATCTCGATTTTCACCGTTCCTTGCCCGCCACACTCCTCGCAGCGGCCGCCCTTGACGTTGAAAGAAAACCGTCCCTTCTCGTAGCCCCGCTGTTTCGAGAGCGACGTCGAGGCGAACAGCTCCCGGACGTAGTCGAAGACGCTGGTGTACGTCGCGGGATTGGAGCGTGGCGTGCGGCCGATCGGCGACTGGTCGATCAGGCGCACGGTTTCGATCTCCTCGAGTCCCTCGAGGGCGTCGTGCTCCCCGGGAATTACGGACGTGTTGTCGTTCATCTGGCGGGCGAGGCCCTTGTAGAACACGTCGTGCATCAACGTGGACTTTCCGGAGCCCGAAACGCCCGTAATGGCGGTAAAGCACCCGATCGGGATGTCCACGTCGAGATCCTTGAGATTGTGCTGGCGCGCGCCGCGGATCGTGAGGGCACCGTCGGGATCCCGGCGCTCGTCGGGAACCGGGATCTGCTTGCGACCGGAGAGGTAGTCGCCGGTGATCGATCCCTCGGTCGCTTTGACCTCCTCGACGGAGCCGTTGGCGACGACCTCGCCGCCGCGCTTGCCGGGGCCGGGCCCCATATCGATGACGGCGTCCGCCCGTCGCATCGTCTCCTCGTCGTGTTCGACCACGAGCAGGGTGTTGCCGAGGTCGCGCAGTTCCTCCAGAGTGTCCAGCAGCCGGTCGTTGTCCCGCTGGTGGAGCCCGATCGAGGGCTCGTCGAGCACGTAGAGGACGCCGACGAGTCCGGAGCCGATCTGCGTTGCCAGGCGGATGCGCTGGCTCTCACCGCCGGAAAGCGTCGAGGCCTCGCGGTCGAGCGTGATGTAGTCGAGGCCGACCTCGCACATGAATCCGAGCCGCGCCCGGATCTCCTTTAAGATCTCCTCGGCGATCACCTTCTCGCGCTCGGTGAGGTCGGCTTCCATCGACTCGAAGTGCTCGCGGGCGTCGCCGATGCTCATCGCGTTGATCTCGGTGATCGAACTGTCGTCGACCAGCACGGCGCGACTCGCGGGCTTCAGCCGGGTGCCGTCGCAGGCCGGACACGCCGTCGCCGACATGTAGTCCTCGATGTGCTCCCGCGTCGAGTCGGAGTCGGTCTCGAGGTAGCGCCGCTCGAGGTTGGGGATAACGCCCTCGAAACGCTTTTTCTTCCGGCGGGTGCCGTTTTTCGTGCGCCGCTTGAACAGCACCTCGCCGTCCGTCCCGTAGAGAAACGCCTGCTGGATATCCTTCTCGAGGTCCTCGAAGGGCGTCGACAGCGAGACGCCGAAGTGCTCCGCGACTGCGTCAAGGCGGGTCTGGTAGTACGACCGGTTGTAGCTCCAGGGCTCGAAGACGTGCTTGAGCGGCTTGGACTCGTCCTGCAGAACGAGGTCCTCGTCGACCTCCTTGGTTTCGCCCAAGCCCTCGCACTCGGGACAGGCGCCGTGGGGCGAGTTAAAGGAGAACGACCGGGTCTCGATTTCGGGGATGTCGATCCCGCAGTGCGTGCAGGCGAGGTCCTTCGAGAACTCGACGACGAAGCGGTCGTTCTCCTCGGTCTCCTCGCCGAGTGCGCCGGTCCGGCGAGCCTCCTCGCCGAGATCGGCGGCGACTTCCGCGGACGCCTCCGGCAGGATCACTTTCAGGACACCCTCGGCCTCGTCGAGCGCCGTCTCGACGCTGTCGATGATGCGCGGGCGGTCCTCGGCGCTGACCTTCACGCGGTCGACGATCACGTCGACGGTGTGATCGAAGTTCTCGTCGAGGTCGGGATCGTCCATCGTGAGGTCGTACTCCTCGCCGTCGATCTCGACGCGGGCGTAGCCCTCCGAGACGAGTTCCTCGAAGAGGTCCTCGAAGGCTCCCTTCTGGTCGCGGACCACCGGCGCCGCGAGTTTGAGCCTGGTTCCCTCGGGCAACTCGAGGATGCGCTCGACCATGTTCTGGGCCGACTGTTCGCCGACCTCGCGACCGCAGTCGGGACAGTGGGGCGTGCCGACGCGGGCGTAGAGCAGGCGCAGGTAGTCGTGGAGTTCCGTGACCGTCCCCACCGTCGAACGGGGGTTGTTCGCGGCGTTCTTTTGATCGATCGAGATGGCCGGCGAGAGCCCCTCGACGGTCTCGACCTGGGGCTTGTCCATCTGCCCGAGGAAGTTTCGAGCATAGGCCGAGAGACTCTCGATGTATCGGCGCTGCCCTTCGGCGTAGACCGTCTGGAACGCGAGCGAGGACTTGCCCGAGCCCGAGAGGCCGGTGACGACGGTAAAGGCCTCTCGAGGGATCGAGACGTCGATATCCTTGAGGTTGTGTTCCTCCGCACCGCGTACTTCGATGGTGTCCTTGCTCATCGTTTGATCGCAGAGCGGGACTGTCTGTCCTGTCGGGACGGTTCCAGATTCATTGTATCTGAGTCAGTGGCCGGAAGGCCTTAACGAGTCTGAAAGCCCACTGGCAAGCTACGTGCTAGCAGCGAACATATACGATGCCAAAATCGCCCCGAAACGACCGCTACTCCGAACGGAGACGCCCGGCCCGCGCCGCTCGAGACCCGAAACGTCGTCAATCGCACCGTCAATCGCTCCGTCGATCCGACGGCGTTTCGTCGAGGGGAGTGGTGGCTGTCCCGTCCCGCTGTTCGATCCGCGACGCGTTCGTCCACTCGAGTTCCGTCTCCCTGATGACGTCGACGATGCTTTTCACCATCACGAGGTCGTTGAACTGTTTGTAGCCGAGGACGAACAGTGGCGCGTAGCCGAGATACCAGTAACTCTCTCCCTCGATTCCGAGCGCGAGCGCGTTCAGGAGAACCACGAGCGCGGTGTACGCCGCGAACAGCAGTAGAATCTCCGTGACGGCACTCGTCAGGACGATGACGGCAATGACACCCAGAATCACCCAGCCCGCGATGGGCGTAAAGATCATCAGCACGAGGGCGAGCGGGATGTGGATCCGACGGACGTAGTGATTCTCCGGCGGAACGGTACCGAAGAGGTGCTTCTTCAGCGTCATGACGTTTCCGCGGTACCACCGGAGGCGTTGCTGGTACAGGTCCCGCCACGTATCCGGCGCTTCGGTGTAGACGACCGCGTCACTGAACCGGACCGTATATCCCCGGTTCAGTACCTTCATCGTCGTATCGAAGTCCTCCGTCAGCGTGTGCGGGTCGAACGCGTGTACCTCATCGAGTGCAGACCGACGGTACGCGCCCAGACAGCCGGGAACGATCGAGACGGCGGCGAGCTGGTCGTATACCCGCCGAAACAGGTTGATACTGACGACGTATTCGATCGACTGACACTTCGTCACGAACGAGTCCCGGTTGAATATTTTGACGTTGCTGGCGACCGCACCGACCTCGGGATCCGCCGCGAGCGGGGCGACGATATCGCGGAGGGCGTCCGTTTCGACGATGCTGTCCGCATCGACCGTGACGATGATCTCGGTCTCCGTAAACAGGAGGCCGTAGTTGAGCGCGGAGTATTTCCCGCCGTTTTCCTTCGAGACGACCGTGACGGTATCGGACTCGTAGCGGCGGGCCTCCTCGTAGGTATCGTCAGTACTGCCGTCGTCCACGACGACGATCTCTTTCTTCCCGGCCGGATACTCCGCCTTGAGCAGGCTCGTGATGGTTCGGCCGACGTATCCTTCCTCGTTGTACGCCGGGACGAGTACGGTGACCGCCGGAAACTCGGAGACATCGTCGAATTCGCCCCGCGACGTTATCGCCTGATAGAGCGCGGTAAACGGGATCACCCAGTAGCCGAAGACGACGACGAGCGCGCCCAGATGAACGAATCCGACGACGGTGAGCGGGACCCATCCGAGGACCACCACACCGACGGTACAACACGCGAGGACGACACCGAGGGTCGCCGGTGAGAAACGCCGTCGGTACGCGGGCCGATGCGCCACGACGTAGTAGGTCCAGCCGAGATACGCCGCGAGCACGGCCACGTAGATCCCGATCGTCATGCGGATCTCGGGAGACAGGTTCCACGCGATCACTCCGTAGGGGATACTCGTCGCGAAACAGACGAGTCCCAGGCCGAGATCGCGCCTCGACAGGTCTCTACTCATCGTGCATCGGCCGCGAGTGACACTGCCGCTCGCGATCCGTTTCGGTCGCTCGACCGTGCCGGTTCCGTTTCGTTTTCGTCCCGCTGTTCTTTGACTCGCCACCCGGTCTCGGTCCGCTCGAGGAGTCCGTGTTTTTGCTTGTGAGCGAACTCACCCACGGTCATGAACGCGACGTCGTCCCTGGATTTCATGTGTCCGATGAGGCCGCGAAGCGTCTCCAGTTCGGCGTCAGAGGTAAACGCCTGGTAGTGCAGCATCTGTACGTACAGGTCCCCGTTCCGGTAGGCGTCGTCGAACTGCCCCTCGAGGGAGGACTGGGAATAGAACTCGTTCGTCGTCCAGTTCCGGACGAACGAGTTGGTGTTCGGGACGTGGACGGTCCCGTTCGCAGTGAACGGATCAGTCTCGTTGTAGTACTCCGCCGTGAACCAGCCGCCACCGGAGACGGCGGTGTACCCCTCGTCGGCGAGCGCACGGGCGGTCGCGTTATCGTAGGTGTTAAACGGCGGAACGAACGTCATCGGCGTCTCATCGACGCAGTCCCGCATCGCGGCCGTTCCCGCTCGGATCAGCGCCGCCTGTCGGTCCGGTGGAAGTCCGCCGAACTCGCTTCCGCCGTTAAATTCCGTCCGTCGTTCGTGCGTGTATCCGTGCAGCGCGTATTCGAACGTCTCCGGATGAGCCCGCTGCTGTTGCTGGAGATACTGACAGAGCTCTCCGTCGGATCGGGCCGGAATAACGCCCTGCGTCACGGGAACGTCTTCGTCGATGAACACCTGATCGACGTCGCGCATGACGTCCGCCCGGTAGTTCGGCTGAATATCGTCGTTTCGAAAGATGACTATCGACCGGTACGAAGACCAGGTCATCTCCACCGGCACGGCCAGGTCGGACGCGTTTATCGACTCGAGTGACTCGGGCTCAGGTGCCGTTCCGACTGACGCAGGATCCTCCTCAGTTGCGGCCTGATCGGGTTGAAACACCGATGGCCCGACCGCAGCGATGGCTGCCGCGGAGACGAACGCGACGAGGACGAGAACGAGTCCGACGTGCCGTCCCCATCGGTGCCAGGACGACGATGTCGTAGTGAGCCGCGAGCGGACGTTTTCGAGGACGGCAGCGGCTTCCTCGTGAAACTCATCGTCGTCGGTCGACACACCCCGTCGAGCCTCCCCGAAATTGCAGCCACAGTCGTCGCACGTATACAGTGTACCGCCGGCGACGTATTCGACATCGTCGTCGCACTGCACCCCGCAGTCCGGACAGGTGATGTCCTCGCCCGTGTGGAAATCGACCCGTGGCTTGATCGCCCCACACGACTTGTGTTCCATGACTCGAAGACGCAGTACCGCCGACGACCCACAGCGTGGACACGTCTGACGCGGTGCTTCCCCCTCTCCCTTACTCATACTCGGAACAACCAGAAAGACTACCCTTGTAATAACCCGGCTACCTCGTCCGAAAGCGAAATTGACCGGCTATCACAGGGCGATCGTCTCGCACAGGGTGTAAAAATATTATATTGCAATAGTTAGAATGTTTCTTATAGTAATGGCTTTTGGGGGACTGAGTACGGAGCGCATACACGACAACCACCGCCCAGACCCGATCGGTTAGCATGCCGCTCGAGTCGTCGCGCCGACAGAGTGAAATCGGCTCGAATACCAAACATAACCGCTGTTACCGGCCGTTAGGACGTTATTGACGAGGAGTAGCCTCCTGCTGAACGACACGCTTCGATCTCGAGCCACCGAGGTGGGTGCTCCAACCGATCGGTCGATCCGTTCGACGGCGAAACGGGGCGGCCGCGACGGTCGATGCTGTCCCAAAGTATCTTCGGCCGGAGGCACCAAGGGGACCTATGAGCGACGACGCCGCGGACGCGCTCGCGGTCGACGAGTTCGTCGAGTACTGCCGGACCCAGGCCGGCCTGCTCTCGGGACGCGTCGAGACGATGGGCGAAGAGGCCGACGAACTGCTCGACGAGATCGACCGCGAGATGGCCGAAATCAGATCGCGGCTCGAGACCCTCCCGGACGAGGTGCCCGCGACCGAAACGCCGTCGACCGCGGACGTCCCGGCGACGAGCGAGGTCGACGTCGCGGCGATCGAGGAGTTACAGGAGAAACTCGAGGAGAAGCAACTCCTCGTGGAGGCCAAACAGGCCCGAATGCAGGCGTTTCAGGAACTGGCCGCTGGCTATACCGAGTTGGCCGAGGATCTCCCTTCCGAGGCGGCGAACGGGCAAGAGGCCTTGACCAGTATCGTCGAGTTCGAGGCCGACGCAGACGCGCCGGCGTACTTCGACGAGCGGGAAACGATGGTCGAAGCAGCGGCTTCATCGGCCGATTCGGAGACCGAATAGCGGATCGATAGCGCGGACACGGGGTAGATCGATCGCCGTGCTACTGCTCGTTCGTGACTAGTCATACGTGATACCCACCCGAACGTTCATTTGTCATCGTATTGTGATAGCAACACATGGCAATCGACTACAGCGAGCGCGAGAAATCGTACGAACTCTATCGAAAGGGCAAGCGAGAGGGGACGTGGGATCCCGACGACTACGACCTCGAGGGGGACCGGGCCGACTGGAAGCGATTCTCCGAGGCCGAACAGCATCGATTCCTCGCAACGTGCTCGGGGTTTTACGACGGCGAAGAGGATGTCACGCGGACGCTCGCGCCGTACATGATGGCGCTGGACGCGCTGCCGAACGACGAGATGCCTTTCGACACCGTACAAGAGGAGCTATTTCTGGCCCAGCAGGTCTACGAGGAAGCCAAACACACCGACCTCTTCAGCCGCTATTTCGAGGAGGTCTTCGGCACGCAGGAGACGGCACCGTACCGCGAGGGCGGCTATCAGGAGCAGGGGTACAGCACGGACGACCTCTACGACACTGCGGACGACCTGCTGGCGGCGGTCAACGGCGGCGATCGCACCGAACTCGTCTACGCGCTCGGCGAGGCCTACCTGAACTATATGGGTATCGTCGAGGCGCAACTCGCCCGCGGCGGCTACCTCAGCTTCGACCAGATGATCGAACTGAAAGCCGAAGAGATGGGCCGGGACGTCGTCCTCGAATCGTTCCAGACGGCTATCGGGAAGGTCCGCCAGGACGAGACCCGACACATCGAGAACGGACGCTGGGTCATGAAACAACTGGCCGAGGCCGAACCGGACATCGTCGCGGACGTCTACGAGCCGCGCATCGAGGAGTACGTCGAAAATCGATTGCTAGCGGGTCCCCTCTACGACGAACAGCCGTTCGAGGGCTACGACCAGCGCAAGATCGGCAAACAGGTCATCCAGTACCTGCAGGACACGATCGACTACATCGGTGCCGATCGATTCGAGCAGTACGGCGACGTTCGAGCCGTCCTCGAGGAACGGCAGGCCGCCGACTAAACTGGAGCCGACGGCCGTCAGAACTCGGCCTCGAGCACCTCGAGCAGCGCGTCCACGTCGGCTCGGCTGTTGACCGCGTGGATGGACGCGCGAATCGCGTCCGGATTCGGGAGGGACCTGACGACGATTTCTCGATCGGCGAGTCGCTCGACGGTCCGCTCGGGGTCGTCGACGGCGATCGTCACCAGCCCGGACTCGTAGGAGCGGGGACTCAGTAGTCGATCGTCCGGAACACCCTCCTTGAGTCGATCGGTGAGGCGTTCGATTCGCCGTTGGATCGTCTCGATCCCGATCTCCTCAAGGATCGCGATCGCTTCGGTCAGCCCGGCGTGGGGAGCCGGACTCGCGGTCCCGACTTCGAATCGCCGCGCTCCCGCCGCGTACCGATAGTCGGTCGCGTTCGCGTCCTCGACGCTCCGGTAGCCGATCGCTGCGGGGACGAGATCCTCCTCGACGCCGTCGCGGACGAACAGAAAGCCGGCACCGAAGGGGGCGAGCAGCCACTTGTGGCCCGCGGCGACGACGAAGTCGGCACCCCACTCGCGGACGTCGACCGGAACCTGCCCGGGCGACTGAACGGCGTCGACCAGCACCAGCGCGCCGGCGTCGTGAGCGGCTTCGACGATCGCTTCGATCGGGAGCCGCGTCCCGTGGGTCCAGGTGAGCGAGCTCACGCAGAACAGCGTCGCGTCTTCGGCCGCTGCCGTCACCGCCTCGAGGCCGCCGTCGAGCCGTCTGTTCTCGTCGACGGCTTCTTCTCGCGGACGCTGCCCGCTCGAATGGTCCGCGGAGTCTTGGAAGACTTCGTCGTCCAATGGTCGGGAACTCGCCGAGTTCCCTCGACTTTGCTCCGCGCGATCGCCGTCTGCTCGTTGCGTCTCCGACGCAACGCTGGTCTCGAGCACGCGAACCTCGACGCCGTACTCGCGCTCGAGGCGCTGCCACGGCAGGATCCCCGCGGAGTGCTCGAGGTCGGTTCGAACGACGACATCGTCCTCGTTCCAGTTCAACGCGCCCGCGACTCGGTTGATCCCGTCGGTCGTGCTCTGGGTGAGCGCGATCTCGCTCTGTTCGGCACCGAGCAGGCCGGCGACGGCCGCTCGCGCCTCGTCGTAGCCCTCGAACGCTGCGGGATACATCCCGTCCGCCGCGGGGGCCTCGTACTCGTGGTGCTCGAGCGCTGATTCGGCCGCCTCGACGACTCGGCGGGGGCTCGGCCCACCGGCACCCCAGTTGCAGTAGACGGACGACTCGAGGGCGGGCATCGTCTCGCGCAGATCGGTCGGTTCCATAGGTCGACTGTGGATCGCCGTCGGGTTCGTTCTGACGGTCGCTCTCGAGTCGCGGACCGCAAGCCGACGCTGAACGAGGAACGAGCGGTCGAAACCCGCTTTTTCCGCTCCGTTCGGTGAGAGGGGTACTTAACTGCCCACGATATACGGGGGTTTCGGGAGTGGATTACTATTCGTCGAGAATCGCCGTGATGGTTGATCATATGTCCACCACTATATGGAAGTAGGACAATGACCCAAACTCAAATCAACCGGCGGCAGATGGTGCAGGCGATCGGAGCGACCGGCGCGCTGGCAGTAGCCGGCTGTCTCGGTGGAAACACGGAAGGGAACGGTGCGGAAACCGACGAGTCGGCGGATGAGGCAGGGCTGGCGGCGGCGAAATCGGTCGACGTCGACCGAATTGCACGGGATCCGACGGACATTCCGGCACCGGTCGACTGGAACGAGCCCCGGACGCACGACGTGACGCTCCGAACCGAGAAGGTCACCGCCGAAATCGAGCCCGGTGTCACCTTCGACTACATGACGTTCGGGGGGAAGGTGCCGGGGCCGATGGTTCGGGTCCGCCAGGGTGACACGGTCAACCTCACCTTCGACGTGCCCGAAGACATGAACGTGGCAATGCACAACGTCGACTTCCACGCGGTCTACGGCCCCGGCGGGGGTGCCGACGCGACGACCATCGCCCCCAACGACGACCCGACCCAGATCAAATTCCGCGCGGAGTACCCCGGTGTGTTCATCTACCACTGTGCGGTCCCCGCCATGGATTACCACATCAGTAGCGGCATGTTCGGCTCGATCCTCGTCGAACCCGAGGACGGGCTTCCCGAAGTGGACAACGAGTTCTACCTCGGCCAGCACGAAATCTACACCGCCGGCGAGGTCGGCGAGGAGGGCCACCACACGTTCGACCACGATGCGATGATGCGCGAAGAACCCACCTACGTCGTCTTCAACGGCCAGGCCTACGGCTTCACCGAAGACGGCGTCGGCCCCATGCAGACCAACACCGGCGAGACCGCTCGAGTCTACTTCGCCAACGGCGGCCCCAACCTGCTCAGCTCGTTCCACCCGATCGGCAACGTCTGGAGCGACCTCTACCGCAGCGGCGACCTGCTGAGCGAACCCGCCAACAACGTCGAGACGACTCCCGTCCCGCCGGGCACCACCACTGCCGCTGAGATGGAGTTCCCCGTCCCAGGGCCGGTCAAACTCGTCGACCACGCCCTCTCGCGGGTCGTCCACCGCGGCGCACTCGGCGTCGTCAACGTTCAGGGCGAGGAAAACCCCGACGTCTACGACGAGGATCCGTGAGCGAGAGCGGTCCTACTGAC